>Ga0210409_10000454_pt1 | contig 68071 bp, 56 predicted proteins | sample IncBWH17MmetaG_FD_161649 | JGI IMG/M metagenome (GOLD analysis project Ga0210409, IMG submission 161649) | Forest soil microbial communities from Barre Woods Harvard Forest LTER site, Petersham, Massachusetts, United States - Inc-BW-H-17-M | ecosystem: Environmental > Terrestrial > Soil >... | reverse complement strand
TTCCCGGTTTCGTCGCGGAAGGGTTCGAAGCGAATGAGGAACCAACGAAAGATCCCATCATGGCGGCGCATGCGCGCTTCGATTTCGCCTGGTTCTCCGGCAATCAACAGCTCGCGCCATCTCCGCACTAATGACGGCAAATCCTCCGGATGGATCGCAACCTGCCAGCCCCAGCCTTGCGATTCTTCAGGAGAAAGACCGGCGTATTCGCGCCATCGTTGGTTCACGAACTCTACGGAGCCATCCGCATGAGCTGACCACGTAAACGCAGGAATTCTGTCAACAAAGAGGCGAATGTCCAACGACTGTACGGGGCGTGAGGAACCATCTCCTGGCGATGACATTGGCAGATTATATTCCGAAACACTCTAAATGATTGAATCTCGACTGGCAGCGATACAGGCCGCAGATCCCGCTCCTGATTGCGTCCGAATAGTCCGCAACCCGGAAACAATAATAAACGCGTACGCATTGCCGTGGACTCCTGTCTAGATCCTAAGGCAATCGAATTGCTCCAACAAACATCGGCGCTGCTGAACCGGAGCCACCCAAAACGACAGTTTTCATTCCTCTGGCTTCAAGTCATCCGCCATCGGAGCAACCCCGTTTCAACCCGCGGATATCTAACTCCAAAGTAAAATCATGCGGTACAATACCGCCAAGAGTCCTTGCAGCAGCCAGGTTCCTTCCTTGATCTTGGGAGATTGGTTCTACATCGTGACGCTGCCCTGTAATAATGGCAGCCGGGAATAAGGAAGGTTTTCGGCGAGTACTTCGTTCGTGGATCAACCAGCCCTTAGCGCATCGCACGCGCGGCTCTCGCGCAAGTCGGAGCTGCTGCTGCTTCTTTTGTTTCTTTTCTCTTTACCCTTTCTCAATCCTTGGGTGCGCGGTGATGGCGTTGGCTATTACGCCTTTGCCCGCGCACCTCTCATTGAGCACCGTCTCGATTTCACCAGGGATTATCAGCACGCCAACGAAAGTTTTCGCGGGCCGCGCCTCGACGAATCCGGCCAGCCCAAACTCGAATTTCGCACTCCCACCGGCCATCTCGAAAACCATTTCACCACTGGCCCTGCCATCCTCTGGACTCCCTTCCTTCTCCTCGCCCATGCCGCCGTCCTTCTGGCTCGCGCGCTGGGCTCCTCCGTCGCCGCGGACGGTTTTTCCGCCCCTTATCGCATCGCCATGGCGCTCGCCACCGCCATTTACGCTTTCCTCGGTTTGCTCCTCGCCTTCCGCCTCGCTCGCCAATATGTCGAAGAACGCTGGGCTCTTCTTGCCACCATCGCCATTTGGTGGGCCAGCTCCCTCCCCGTTTACATGTATTTCAATCCTTCGTGGTCTCACGCGCACTCCGCTTTCACTGTCTCCTTGTTCCTTTGGTACTGGCACCGCACGCGTTCCTCGCGCGGGCTCTCGCAATGGCTGGTCCTCGCCGCGATCACCGGACTCATGCTCAACGTCTACTACGCCAATGCCCTGCTTCTCACCGTCCTGCTTGTCGAAGCCCTGCCCCAATACCTCGCCGCGTTTCGAAACACCACTCCTTCCGGCTCCTCCTCCACTCCCCGCGCTTCTGAACTTTTCATCCGTCATATTCTCTTCGGCGTTGTCGTGCTTCTCTGTCTGCTGCCCATTTTCATCACTCGCTTCATCGTTTACGGTAGCGCGTTCGAATCCGGCTACACTCCCCTCCGCGACTGGCTCTGGCGTTCTCCCGTACTTCTCTCCGTCTTTTTCTCTTCCAATCACGGCCTCCTGGCTTGGACGCCCATTCTTCTTCTCTCTATCATTGGCCTCTTTCTTTTCTGGCGCCGCGAACCGTGCGTCGGCACACCTTTTCTCGCGGCTTTTGTTGCTTTTTATCTCTTTATTGCCTGCTATCCGGACTGGGCCGGAATTTCCTCCTACGGAAACCGTTTTTTCGTTTCGCTCACTGCGCTTTTCATCGTCGGCCTCGCCGTTTTTCTCGATCGCGCCGCGCAACTCTTCCGTTCGAATCGCGCGGCCCTTGCCGCCGCCTGCGCCGTCCTCGCGCTATTCGTTTTCTGGAACGCCGGCCTCATGTTCCAATGGGGTTCGCATCTCATTCCCGCGCGCGGCCCCGTGTCCTTCTCCGAAATCGTCCACAATCAATTTTTCGTTGTCCCCCGCCAGCTTTCCGCTAACTTCCAGTCGTACCTGTTTCGGCGCAAGGCCCTTATGCAACAGATCGAAAACCGCGACCTCAAACAACTCGAAAAAAATCCTCCCCCGCCCTGAGCTTTAAAGGATTACCCTGCGTTTCGCTGAGGTGCTCCGTGATTTTTCTTTTCAAAGTTGACGGGGCCACTGTTCTTGTCTTTTCTTTGGTACTCTAGTGCGGGGGGTCCATTTCTCGCGGAGTTTTAGACGACACGCATGGCTTCGCTCACCGCACCGCCGCAAACCACGCCGATTCCGTTACATACGGGCGGGTCCAGCACGATTCGCATCGAGCCGCCGCGGGGGCTGCTGGAACTGCGATTAAAGGAAGTGTGGAATTACCGGGAGTTGCTTTATTTTTTTGTGTGGCGGGACGTGAAGATCCGGTACAAGCAAACGGCCATCGGCGTCCTGTGGGTGGTGCTGCAACCTGTACTTAACATGCTTGTTTTCACTCTGTTCTTCGGGCGTTTGGCCAAGTTACCTTCCGACGGATTGCCTTATCCGGTTTTTTATTTTGCGGCGCTGGTGCCATGGACGTATTTCTCCTATGCGCTGCAGATGACCACGAACGTGGTGGTGGACAACCAGCACCTCATCACCAAAGTGTATTTTCCGCGGCTGATCCTGCCGATTTCGGCGGTGCTATCCGGGCTGGTGGATTTTGCGATTGGGTTTGTGGTGCTGGCGCTTTTCACGGTGGTGTACGGGATACGGCCGACGGTGGCGGCGCTGTGGCTTCCGGTGCTCTTATTACTTGCGGTGCTGACGGCGCTGGGGGTGGGATTGTGGATGTCGGCGCTGAATGCGCTGTACCGGGACGTACGGTATGTGGTGCCGTTCTTGATTTCGTTCTGGATGTTTGCGTCGCCGGTGGCGTACCCGTCTTCGCTGGTGCCGGCGAAGTGGAGGTGGCTGTACGGGTTGAACCCGATGGCGGGGGTGATTGACGGGTTCCGGTGGGCGATCACGGGACGGGGGCACGCGCCGGGGCTGCTGCTGCTGGCGTCGTCGTTTGCCGTGGCGCTGGTGCTGGTCGGCGGGCTGTTTTTTTTCAACCGGATGGAGTCCACGGTCGCCGACCGGGTGTAACAAAATGTAACAAGGGGAGGCCGGGCGAGGGGACCCGGCGAGAGGGCCCCCCCCTGTTTTTTGTAAGTGTTGCATCTAAAGGATTTAGAAATACCATAAGTCTTTTGTTTGCAACACTTGCGGGGAGGTCGGTAAGTGTTGCAGCTAAAGGAGTTACGGCGGAATAACTTTCGTCACGGTGACAGAACGTTAGAGTCGGACTCGGGCCCAGAGTGGAGCCCTTGCCCCGCAGGAGCATCCGGGATGCAAGATGCGCGGGGCAGGCAGGATGCGGGTTCGATCCTAAAAACACGAACAATGATAGCACAAGAGTAAGATGTTGTCAATGTGAACCTAAAGGATTGAAAAGAGGATACTTAGAACGGTGAGCGAGACGGGGATGCGGGGGGAGAGCGTTCAAGGCGGTCCCACTCGGGAGAGTGGCGTTCCCGGGAAGGTGTCTGGGCGGATACCGGAGCTGGACGGGCTGCGGGGAATCGCCATTGGGATAGTGGTGGTCTATCATTATGTACTGCTAATCATTCAGGTTCCGCCAGGCTCTGCCGCGGCATACCTCCTTGCGTCCGGCCGACTTGCATGGAGCGGAGTGGACCTCTTCTTTGTGCTCTCGGGCTTCCTCATTGGAGGCATCCTTCTGGACGCGCGTAGCTCCACGAATTACTTCCGGGTGTTCTACACGCGGCGGTTTTTCCGCATCGTCCCTATTTATGCCGTTTTCTTGGGAGCTTTTTTCTCATTCGTGCTCCTTATTCGAGCTGGAAAGGCGCCATCCTTCGCGGACGTGCAATCGAACGCCATACCCTCGGCGGCTTACGCCCTCTTTTTGCAGAATTTCTGGATGGTTGCCAAAAACGCCCCGGGAATGATCGGATTGAGCGCGACCTGGTCGTTGGCGGTCGAGGAACAGTTTTATCTCACTCTTCCCTCTTTGGTTCGTTTCTTCGACCCACGTCGTCTGCTTTCGGTCGTTCTAGTGGGAATCGTGAGCGCGCCCGTTCTGCGAGTGTCGCTGCGGCACTTCTGGCCCGACAACTCTTTCTCCTTCTGGGCCCTCATGCCCTGCCGCGCAGATGCCCTGTTGTTTGGCGTGCTTGGGGCCATTCTTCTTCGAAGTCCGCTCTGCCGCAATTGGCTCGAAAGAAATCATCGTTTCCTGCAGGTTCTTCTCGTCTTGCTTGCTTGCGGGGTCGGGTTCCTTACCATAAGGTTCCGAAGTACACGCGATATCCTCATGTGCGCGGGCGGATTCACGTGGCTGGCGGCGTTCTACCTCTGCATCATCCTGCTTGCGCTCACCCGCGAACGAAGCCTGCTGGGCTCGCTGCTACGCACGAAGTGGCTGGCATGGCTTGGCACGATAGCCTATGGCACGTATCTTCTACACCTCCCTATTCTACTGATTCTCAGCAGGCCCTTCTGGCCGAGGCCGATGGAGACAGATCGCTTTTCTGACTTGTGGGTATCCGCTGTAGCCTTGGCAATTACGCTGGTCCTTTGCCGGCTTTCCTGGCTCTATTTCGAGAAGCCACTCCTAAAACTCGGTCGTCGCTCCGAGTACACTTTTGAGCCTCAGCCATCTAGCAGTGCCGATGAGCCTTTTGCCATAGCGAGTAAGGGATAAGAAAGCATGAGCTTGGCTCGCACAGTAATTCATGCCGAGGGGTTGTCCAAGCTGTACCGGCGCGGGTTGTCGGTGGACGCGGGGCTGCGGCACATCCTCGAGGAATTTGTGCGGTCGCCGCTGGCGGTGTTTCGGCGGAAAAAGAACGAGACGTTCTGGGCGTTGAAGGACGTTTCGCTGGAAGTTAATGAAGGGGAGGTACTTGGGCTGATCGGGCGGAATGGGGCGGGCAAGACGACGCTGCTGAAGATACTGTCCCGGATTACGAGGCCGACGGCGGGGTGGGCGGAGATTCACGGGCGGGTGGGGTCGCTGCTGGAAGTGGGGACGGGGTTCCATCCGGAGCTGACGGGGCGGGAGAACACGTTCCTGTCCGGTGCCATTTTGGGAATGACGCGGGCGGAGATCATCCGCAAGTTCGACGAAATCGTGGCGTTCGCGGAGCTGGAAAAGTTCATTGACACGCCGGTGAAGCACTACTCCTCCGGGATGTACGTGCGGCTGGCGTTTGCGGTGGCAGCGCACCTGGAGCCGGAAATCCTGCTGGTGGATGAAGTGCTGGCGGTCGGGGACATCAACTTCCAGAAAAAATGCCTGGGCAAGATGGGTGATGTCGCCCGGGCGGGGCGCACCGTGGTGCTCGTCTCGCATCAGCTCAATCAAATCCGCCGCCTCTGCCACCGCGTGGTGTGGATTGACGCCGCCTCCGTCCGCCGGGACGGCCCCCCAGATGGTGTTGTTAACGCTTACGAAGCAGCGATGAGCAACGGGGACATCCCGACAGGTTCTCGAACAGGTGACCACGCAAGAGGGCACTTCACCGGCTGGGAAATCGTTAAGCCGGAAAGCGCCTCGCCCCACTCACTCGATAGCGTAGGCCCTGTCACTCTGCGCTTTACACTGAAGGTCCACGAGCCAATTCAGCACGGTGTTCACGGGATCGCACTTTACAACGCGGATCGCCAATTATTATGGGCCTGGGCGGCATACGAGCTAAACCTCAAGCCTGGCATGCATGACCTCGTCTATCATTTCCCCATGCTTCCGCTAAAACCGGGCATTTACACATGGAACGTGAGCTTCTGGGACCGCGAGGAGGAGCTAATAGACAAGGGGGATTTAGCTCCAGAATTCCATGTCCTCACGCAATCCTTTCAACACCCGCTCGATGAATGGACCGGTTTGCTAAACTTACCGTCGGAGTTCAAGGTGCGCTCCCGCTCCACGGTGCTCACTTCGGGGCCGTCCGAGTGAGCATCAGGAACCAGAAATGAGCCTCGAGCGTTTGCTAGTGCCGATATATGTTCCGGGCTGGATGCACCGGGCAGTTCTCAGGTTCAAGCGTGCGTTCATTCCACCGTCGCCTATCCATGAAGGTCGGCACGTGACGCAAGCATTCACCGAGCAATTCCGTCAGTTTAAAGAACAAAGCTGCCTGGACGGGCGGTTTGAACCGAAGCAAACGGATTGGTTTCCTTTCCTGAACGACGACACTCCTGAGACCGGATTTGATCCGCACTACGTTCTGCATACTTCCTGGGCAGCGCGAGTGCTGGCAAGAAGCAAGCCCAAGGTCCATGTGAGCTTTGGCGATTCGCTCTATTTTGCCGGGATCGCGTCCGCCTTTGTACCGGTGACGTTTTGCGACATCAGAAAATCAGGACTGCCGTTCCGCGACATCAAAGAAGACAGCGCCAACTTAACCAGTCTGCCGCCATCGTGGACGGGCACATTGCCATCCATCTCTTGTATGCACGTTTTAGAGCACATTGGGCTGGGGCGGTACGGAGACGCTCTTGATGCAAGCGGGGACCGCAAGGCAGCATCGGAACTGGCACGCGTGCTTGCTCCGGGCGGGCAACTCCTGATGGTAGTCCCGATGGAAGACCCACCGCGGGTGTGCTTTAACGCGCACAGGTTGTACTCTTATTCGCAAGTGCTGGACTTGTTCCCGCACCTCTCTCTTCAGGAGTTCACGTTGATAACCAACGAAGGACAATTCTTTGAAAATGCCGATCCCGGTTTGATAAAGGGACACAAGTATGCGTGCGGATGCTTCCGCTACACAAAATGACGAGAGATGAGTTTCGATCGCTAGGCCGCCCGCTGCTACACAAGTGGCGGCACTTTTACGGCGCCAGCAGGGAAAAATTGAGGGAAAAACTGGCTGCGCCGGGCGTGACGAGTTATCTGATGGGCGGTTGCGGGAATCAGATTTTCCAGTACGCGACGGGGCTGGCGCTGGCGCGACGGCTGGGCGTGGAGCTCAAGCTGGACGTCTCCTGGTACGAAACGGCAACGCCGGACCAGCCCCGGATGTATTCACTGGGGCTGTTCAAAGGCGTGGACGCACGAGTGGTCCACAGCCTGCTGGGCCAGATCATCCGCGAAGAGGGGTTTCCGTACAACCCTGCGTTATTTGAGAACGCGCCGCGAAAGTGCTCGCTGGTCGGTTATTGGCAGTGCGAGAAGTATTTTTTCGGACTGCGCGATGAACTGCGGGAGCGCTTGCTGCCCGGCGAGCCGCTCCCCGCACGGTCGATCGCGACCGAGCGGGCGATCCTGGACGCCGGCGAACGATCGGTGTTCATCACCGTGCGGCGCACCGATTATGTGGGGAATCCCTATCACGTGGTCCTGCCGATGGACTACTACCGGGAGGCTGCCGCGCTGGTAGCAGCCAAGGTGCGCGACCCGGTATTCTTTGTTTTCTCGGATGATCCGGAGTGGTGCGAAACGAATTTCAAGCTGCCCTATCGCACGACGATTGCCGGAAACTTCGACCGGACGGTCGAGCAGCACCTGGGGCGCGAAGACGCCGAGCTCTACCTGATGCGCGTGTGTAGCCACGCCATTATGGCCAATAGTTCGTATAGCTGGTGGGGTGCGTGGCTGGGCGCGGATATAAAGGGCGGCATGGTAATTGCGCCAAAGAGCTGGGTTGGACCAGCGTTCAAGGACGACGCGCGAGATATCGTTCCGGGCCGATGGATAAGACTGTGAAACATGAAGCCATGGACAGCCAATTTTACACTACGAGCTTTTACGAGGAAATTCGGAGCGGATCGACGAAGTCTGCTGAAGTCATAGTGCCGCTGATGTTAGGCCTCCTTCCCGTGAGCAGCGTCGTGGATATCGGCTGCGGCGATGGGAGCTGGTTGTTTGTTTTTCGCAAGCTTGGCGTAGAGGACGTACTCGGGCTCGACGGCGAATATGTCGATCGAAACGTTCTGCAAATTCCACAGGATCGCTTCCAGGCTGTGGACCTTACAAAACCCTTTGGCCTGAAGCGGGTGTTCGATTTGGCAATCTCGTTGGAGGTGGGCGAGCACCTCCCGGCCGAATCTGCGTCGGGCTTCGTCGCCTCTCTCTGTGGTCTCGCCCCCGCAGTCTTGTTCTCGGCCGCGATTCCGTTCCAGGGAGGCAATCATCACATTAATGAGCAGTGGCCGGACAAATGGGCGGAGCTTTTTAAAGAACATGAGTATGTTCCAGTGGATTTTCTTCGGAAGCGCGTGTGGCAGAACGAAACAGTGGAATGGTGGTACGCGCAGAATACTCTGCTTTTTGTTCGAGCTGATCTTCTGGAGCGCAACACACAACTGAAGGCAGAGTTCGAACGAACCAGTCCCGATCAACTGCGTCTCGTTCATCCGCGGCAATATTTGCACTTGCAGAGCCTGTATCGTGAGGCAGCCGTACGCGCCGAAAATCCGCCGCCCCCCTCGGGACTAAGAGAGGCTTCGCGGCAGTTCCTGGTTTGCTTGAGGAATGCCGTCAGATGGAGACTTGACCGCATCGACAAGAAGAAGCCATGAATCCTCCCGTCGTTTCCGTCGTGATGAGCGTCTTCAACGGGCAAGTGTATCTGTCCGAGGCCATCGAGAGCATCCTCGGCCAGACCTTCGGCGACTTCGAATTCGTGATTGTTGACGATGGCTCGAAGGACGGAACGGCGGAGATCCTGGCGGGGTACGCAGGCCGGGATAGACGAGTGCGAGTGGTGCGCCACGAAAACAAGGGGCGGGCCGCATCGCTGAACGTCGGAATCAGCATGGCTAGCGGGAGGTACATCGCCCGGATGGATGCGGATGACGTGGCAATGCCTTCCCGCCTGCAGGAACAGGTTGATTTTCTGGGACTTCATCCAGAAGTCGGCCTGCTGGGCGGGACCGTAGAGATGGTCAACGCCGCAGGCCGAGTAGTTCATACGGCGCGGCCTCCGCTGGAGGACGAGGAAATCAGGTCAGTGATGCTGCGCTACAACCCGATGTTCCACCCAGCAGTAGTCATGCGAAAAGAGGTCGTAGTTGCTTCCGGGGGATACCGCACGGCATTCACCGAATCTGAGGACTACGACCTTTGGCTGAGAATGAGTGAGCGAAGCCGTTTGGCGAACCTGGACAAGCTCCTGCTGCGATACCGCATTCATTCCAGCCAGGCGTCCATCCGGAATCTGGAGCACCAGACGCGATGCGTGCTGGCGGCGCGGGCAGCGGCAATGCAGAGGAAGCGCGGGATGCCCGATCCGCTGACGGGAGTGGAAGAAATAACGCCGCAACTGCTGGAAAAACTTGGCGTGAAAACGGCGGAGACACAGGAGGCGCTGCTGGGGGCGTACGAATACTGGACGGAAATTCTAGGGTTGATCGACGCTGAAGAGGCGCTGCGAGTGATTGAGGGGATGCTGCGGTTGCCGGAGGCCGAAAACTTTCCGAGGTCCACGCTGGCGAATGCGTGGCTAAAGGCCGCGGGCATCCACTACCGGCAGGGACGGGTTGGGAAAGCGCTGTCCGCCGGGTGGCACGCGATCTTGGTGCGGCCCATGGTCGCGGGCCGGCCGGTCAAACGGGCGTTCACGCGCCTCACCGGCGCGGGGAGCAAGGACAATGTTTATGGAGGTTGGGAGGACAGGGAGTTCGCAGCGCCAAGCCCGCCTTTCATAAAGCAAAAAGTTTTATTGAGAAACGGTTTACGCGACGCTACCTGGGTTGAGACGGGAACCTACATGGGCGAGACGACGAGTGTTTTGTCGAAGGTTGCCAAAATGGTTTACAGCATTGAACCAGAGCCCACGCTTTTTTCAAAGGCGGAACAAAGGTTCAGCAACACCAGCAACGTCAAAATCATAAAGGGCTTGAGCGAGGAGGTTCTCCCGAAACTTCTTCCCACCATCCGCGGGAATATTTGCTTTTGGCTTGACGGTCATTATTCGGAGGGCATTACGTTTAGAGGACCACGAGACACGCCTGTACTCGATGAGCTTACGGCCATTGGAGAGAACATTCCAAAAACAGGCAAGATCGTCGTAATGGTAGACGATGTACGTTGCTTTGATCCGAGGAATCCGGAATTCACTGCCTACCCACCAGTCGACGTTCTCGTGGATTGGGCAAGAAAACACAATCTCGCCTGGCACATTGAGCACGATATATTCATCGCAAAAAATCACTGAATCGGCTGAAGGGTTGACCAAGCGTTCTTAAACCGTCATCTTAAATGGCGTGAGAATCCTGCACATCAGCACGGCGGACAACGGGGGCGGAGCGGCGCGGTCGGCGTACCGGCTGCACGAGGGATTGCGGCGAGCCGGCGAGGACTCGCGGATGTACGTCATTGACAAGCGCACGCAAGATCCCACGGTCGTGCGATTTCAGTCTGCGCGGGGCCGCATGGCATGGATTTCGCGAAATGCCCGGCGATTGAGACTCACCCTTTCCATTCGCCGTTACGCCAAGACGTCTCCCGCGGAGAAAACGTTTTTTGCCGATGACCGCACGCCTTTCCATGAAGATGCGTGCCGGCAGATGCCGGAAGCCGATCTCATCAATCTCCATTGGGTCGCGGGATTTCTGGATTTGGGAGCCTTTTTCCGGCTGCTGCCGAGGAGCACGCCAGTCGTCTGGACGCTGCACGACATGGCCAGTTTCACCGGGGGATGCTGCCATGCCATGGGCTGCGGCAAATTCACGCAGAAGTGCGGGGCTTGTCCTCAGCTGGGTTCCACGGACGAAGCGGATTTGACGCGCGATGTGTGGCGCCGCAAATGGGAGTATTACTCCTCCCTGGATGCGAATCGATTTCATATCGTTACTCCCAGCCGGTGGCTTGGAGAGGAAGTAAAACGCAGCGCGCTCTTATCTCGTTTTCCGCATTCGGTCATACCGTATGGTTTGGATCTTGAAGTGTTCAAGGAACGAGACCGCTGCTTCAGCCGGGAGGTTCTGGGGATACCGCCAGAGGCGAAGGTCCTCCTGTTTGTCTCGAATGGGCTTCATGTGCACCTGAAGGGGCTGCACCTGCTGGTCGAGGCGCTGGAGGGCATGGATTCCGCGCGCGATTTGTTTCTATTATGTGTCGGCCCGGGACCTCCGCCGGTTCTTCAACGATTTCCACACGCGCACATTCCGATCGTCACCGAGGACGGATTGCTGTCCTTAATATACAGCGCCGCGGATGTGTTTGTGCTGCCGTCACTGGCTGACAACCTGCCGAATACGATGCTGGAATCCCTGGCGTGCGGAACGCCGGTGGTGGCTTTCGCCGCGGGAGGAATTCCGGAGGGCGTGCGGCCCGGAATCACCGGCTTGCTGGCGAGGGCAGGCGACCCGGCAGAACTGCGCTCTGCCATTCTGAGGCTATTGGGAGACGATTCGAAACGCGGTGAGATGTCAGCGAACTGCCGGCGGATAGCGCTCGATGAATATGAAACCAGCATTGAAACAAAGCGATACGTTGAGCTATATGAAGAGATGCTACTCTATAAGGGCGAACGGCAAGGGACTTCTGTCTCCGCGTGAAATGAGCCATGCAACCTCCCCTCATCACGGTTTTGATTGACTCCTATAACTATGGGCGCTTCATTGAGGATGCCATTGGGAGCGTGCTCACGCAGGATTTCCCGAAGGAGCAGGTGGAAATCATTGTGGTGGACGACGGCTCGACGGACGATACCGCCGAGCGCGTGAAGCAGTACGGTTCGCGGGTGCAATATTTTTACAAGCCGAATGGAGGCCAGGGTTCGGCCTTCAACCTGGGCCTGCAAAAAGCGAAGGGTGAAATCGTCGCGCTGCTGGATGCCGACGACTATTGGCTGCCGGGAAAGCTGCAGCGCATTGCGGAGGAATTCGAGAAGCATCCTGATGCGGGGATGGTGTATCACCGGCTGCGGGAATACAACACGCGGTCCGGGGAGGAAACGGACGGACCTTTTGTGGCCGTTTCCGGGATGGTTTATTCCGATCGCAAGCGGCTGCTTTCCTATATTCTCTATCCGACGACGGCGCTCGCTTTTCGGCGGCGGCTCCTGGAGCCGCTCCTTCCCATTCCTGAGGACCTGAGGATCCAGGCGGATTCTCACCTCTCCGGGCTGATCATTTTTCTGGCGCCCATCGTGGCGATCAGCGAACCGCTGGCGGTGTACCGCGTTCACGGCAGCAACCTGTTTTTTGCGCAAGACGCCGAGGGGTTTACGTCGGAGCGCACACAGCGGCGGATCGCTACGCGGGAGACGCTAATAAAGGATATGAAATCGTGGCTGCAGGCGCACGGCTTCAACCTAAGGGACCGGAATATCCGGGCGTTCTTTATGCAATGGTTTTTATGCCAGGAAGCCGATGGATTTGCGGGCAGGACACCGGGACGCTTCCGCTTCTTCCGGCACCTGTGGAGATACAACTACTACCACTGGCCACGGCTCAGCTGGCGCCACCTGGTGGTGAATTATTACCATGCTTTCGGTTCGCTGGTGGTGGGGTACAAGAAGTTCTACTTACTGGATGAGTGGCGTTTCAAGGTAGCTTCACAGTTGCGGCGATCGTTAGGGCGGGAACCGGCCAGAGCTAGTCAATGAAACGTCTCGTTCAATCCACTCTGAACAAATTTGGTTTTCGCATTGTCCGCATCCAGGATGGGCCGAGGCCCAGCGACGGGCTTACTCCATTTTTTTCTTGCATCAAGCGGCTTGGCTTTACCCCCCGGCACATCATGGACGTTGGTGCGAACCACGGAATCTGGACGCGCGAAGCGCTCAAGCATTTTCCGGATGCCAGTTACACCCTGGTCGAGCCTCAGGATCAGCTCAAGGCATCTGTCCAGGATCTGATTGATGCTGGTTGCAAAATTCGGTGGATCAATGCTGGTGCCGGCGATAAGTCCGGAACCCTTCCCTTCACCATTACTCCCCGTGACTACGACAGTACGTTTACTGTGACGGCGGAGGAAGCACGCGACGCCGGTCTGCGACAAATTCCCGTTGAAGTGAAAACGCTTAACGAGATTGTCTCCACTGTGAACATGCCGCTTCCGGAGATGGTGAAAATTGATGCCGAAGGCTTTGACCTCAAAGTGCTCAGAGGGGCTTCCGATCTCTTTGGCAAGACCGAAATATTTCTTGCCGAGGTTTCAACTTTCGGCACATATCAAAACCCCCTGGTGGAAGTGCTCGATTTCATGGCCGACGCCGGATACCGCCTGTTTGATATTACCGACCTGAATCACAGCCCCAAGTGCGGCATCCTGTGGCTCTGCGAGCTGGCGTTCTTGCGGAATGCAAGTCCCCTCTTGAACGGGGTCATCTCCTACTCATAGCGTTCAAACGTTCCAACGCGGGCTTTTCATTCACAATCGGCGGGCGTGCGGCAAAGACCTGGATTTTTCTGGCTAGCTGGTGGGAGGGTTTCTCTACCAGGAGATAAAACAGATAGGCGAAGCCCAGGCTGCAGGACATGGTGATGATCCAATCGAAGATGTAGCCAAGACTCGGCAGCGGCAGCTTCAGCCAAGCGAACAATTCCATACCCTGGACGTGAACGAGGTAGAGGGAATAACTCCACGCGCCGGCGGAGACGAGGTAGCGATTGGGCTCGCGATACTTTTCATAGGCGATTTCCTGGCGCACCCAGTAGTAGGCCAGGACGCCGAACCAGACCATGGTCTGGGTATACGGGATGCCAATTTTAAAATGGAGCATTTCCGAGGTCCAGCAGCCGAACCAGATCAAGAAGCGCCAGCCCCAAATTTTGGCGGTGGAGGTCTGCACCGGGATGGCCGCGCTTTGCTCCGCGAGAAGGCAGCCGAGGAGCCACACGGGCAGAAGCATCAGCGCGGTACCGAAGGGGCCGAAGTCATGCCAGGAAACGGAGTGGGGGTGCGTCAAGGAGGTAGCTACGGCGGCGATGAACGCGAGGGGCAAGAACTTCTTCCACCCGAGGCGGTTTCTGGCCCAGCGGAGGAAAGGATAAGCGGCGTAATAAATTTCTTCGCAAGCGAGGCTCCAGAGGGGGGACTCCCACAGGATGGAATGCTCGCCCCAAAGGATGAGGCGCTGTCCCCAGAGGCGATAGACGCAAAGAGCGCCGGCGACGGGAATGAGGATGCGCGTGTAGCGGCGCAAGTAGTAGCGTCCCACGGAAAGTTTTTGCGTTCCGATAAAGGGCAAGTGGATGCAGAATCCGGAAATTACGAAGAAGACGATGACCGCGGGCGTGCCGAAGACCACGGTGTTCCACGCGCGAAGGATGAGATGGGTGAAGGGCGAGGTGGTGTCGATTCCGGCGAAGAGCGGAAAGATGCCGCCGTGTCCCATGGCGACCCAGAACGCCAGGACGAAGCGCAGCGCGTTCAGGATGCTGTAGTGCGCGGACTTGGCGCGCGGGTCTCTTTCGGTTGGCCCGGACATCGAGAACCCCTTCACCGCAATGCAACGAGGCTAGAGGATTTGGTCCGCCCCTGCAACCTTCCTTCGTGACCGGGTATGGTGTACACTTTTGGACCCAGGCCCGAGTAGGAGAAGTTGTCATGGAACCCACCGGAAAAATTCACGCATGTCCCAATTGCCAGAGCACGTCCATCCACCGATCCAGAAGGCGCGGCCTTCAGGAATACTTGTTTCACTATTTGCTCTTCACCAGCCCGTATCGCTGCAATGATTGCGATGCGCGGTTTTACCGCCGGCGCTTTTCCAAGGATGCACACAAAGCTGCCGCCAGACATTCGCCGACCACGCACGCGCCGCATAGGGCGTAGGCGTTCTTAGTTTTAAGTTATAAGTTATTAGTAGAGGATGGGTGTGTTTGAATGTGGCGGGTTTAAGAGCGTAAGAGTTTAAGAATCGAGGAGGCGGAACGGTGGTTCGCGGGATTTAGCTTGACGGATGGGCGGGGAGAGATTAAGAAAGACAGACGTGGCGTATGAGTACGGACAGGCGATTCGAGGTGCTGCAGGCGTGGCAGGTGGCGCGGGGGTTGACGAGGAGCGTGTACGAGCTGACGGGGAGCGCGAGCTTCACGGCCAAAGCGAAATTAAAGAGGGAGATGCAACGAACGGCCACGGTGCTGGTGACGAATATCGCGGAAGGATTCCAGTCGCGGTCGACGACGACGAGCCGGCAATTCCTGGGGCGGGCGGAGAGCGCGGCGGGGGAACTGCGGGAGCAGCTGTTCGCGGCGCTGGACGCGGGGTACCTGACGGAGGAGGAGTTCCAGGGGGTGCAGGAGCAGTGCGCGAAATGCCGAGCGCAGATCAGCGAGTACGTGGAGTATCTGAAGAACTATAGCCGGCCGAGGAGCGAGATGCGGCCGAGCTTGAGGCCGTGAGGGGGCGGGAGGTTTTCAGTTATCAGTTATCAGTTGTCAGTAAGAGGGAGAGTGGGGAGATGGATTCGCGGCGGACCCCAGAATGACGGAGCGACGAACGCCCTCGCAATGAATCAAGAATGTTTGAGTTCCTGCCCCGGAGCCTGCACAGGCACGGATAATTCCCTATAAATAAACTTCTTGCATTATTAACATATCGTAATTACGATAGCGGCACTTTCTACTGCGCATTCTGACCGTGTTCCCGTCAGTTCAGGCAAGGAGGATTGCCGCATGGCGACCGTCAACCCAGCACCGTCTCCAGCTCTAAACGATTCATCGATTGGACTCACAACCGAATTCACGATCCGGCTCACGCCGTTCGACCAGCGAGAGTACCGCAAGCTAATCGAAGCCCGCGCCGCAACGGTGGAGCGCGTGGTGGCGAAGCTGAAGCCTGTGCTCGGACTCGTTACTGCGTTGGACGCGGGTTGCGGGGTGGGCTTTTTTTCGCAGACTCTCACGGAGGGCGGCCTCAATGTTTGCGGGTTCGACGGACGCGCGGAAAATATCGAGGAAGCGCGGAATCGCTTTCCGCAAATTCCGTTCGAACAGGCGGACATTCAGGATCGCGTGATTTTACAACTAGGACGCTTCGATTTGGTTTTGTGTTTCGGATTGCTCTACCACTTGGAGAATCCACTGCTGGCGATCCGGCATTTGCGCGGGCTGACCGAGAAGTGCCTGCTGGTGGAAAGCATGTGCCTTCCGGAAGCGAGGGCTTCGATGATGTTGCGAGAGGAGCCGCGACAGTCGGATCAGAGTCTAAGCGATGTGGCGTGGTGCCCGAGCGAGAGCAGCCTGGTAAAAATGCTGTACCGCGCGGGTTATCGGGTCGTGTACAAGGTCACGCCGTTGCCGGACCACGACGACTTCCGCGAGACAGCGGACCACTCGCGGCGGCGCACGGTGCTGCTGGCGTCATCGGTGGCGATTGATGCAGCGGGGTTCCGGCTTTTCCCGGAGCCGTTCGAAACCGTGGATCCGTGGGCGAAAAAGCTGGTTGCGCGGCCGGCGTTGCCAACGCGCATCGCGCGATTTCTGGGCAGTTCGAGGCGCCGGCAATATCTGACGATGGCGCTGCGCGCGCGGCGAGTTTTTCCGGGGATGGCGATACCGCTGCGGCTACCCTTCAAGGCGTGGTGGCTGGCGGAAAAAAGCGCGCTCGATCACGAGCTGATGTACAACGACTTCGAAACGGTGGAGACAGGGTTTGTGGAGAAGCTGCTGCGGCCGGGCATGACTGTGCTGGACGTGGGCGCGCATCATGGCTTGTACACGTTACTGGCTTCAAGAAAAGTTGGCCGGAACGGAAGAGTGATCGCGTTCGAAGCATCCCCGCGGGAATGCCAGCGGCTGGAAAAACATGTGCGGTTCAATCGCTGTTCCAACGTGCACATCGAGCGGTGCGCGGTGGGCAGCGAGCCCGGCGAAGCCGATTTGTTTCTCGTGGATGGTTTTCAGGATTGGTGCAACAGCCTGCGGCCCCCGGACGTGCCGGATCCCACGTACACGGTGCGCGTGCCGGTGCGGCGCGCCGATGCGGTTCTCGCGGAACGGCGGATTTCAAAAGTGGATTTCATCAAGCTGGACGTGGAAGGCGCCGAAAAAGCATTTCTGCAGGGCGCCACGCAAGTTCTGCAAAGCGCATCGCGGCCCGCGATTCTCGCGGAAGTGCAGGACGTTCGAACGCGCCCGTGGGGTTATCCGGCGCGTGAAATTATTCAATTCCTGGTTGGAATGGACTATCGCTGGTTCGCAATCGCGGCGAAGGGCGCCCTGCTGCCGATTTCCTGCGATCAGGAATCGTACGACGCGAATCTTGTGGCACTGCCAGTGGAGCGCACGGCCGAATTCCTCGGGCTACTCGGGCAGAAATAGCGCGACCGCCTCGAACTCATCTGGGGCCTCCCAGAGCTTTAGTGAAATTCAATCGGCCGGCCCGAATCGGGAATGCAACCTGCACCGCAGGCGCCTGCTGTACGAAGTCGGGTTACCATTTCCGAGCAACTGCTGACTGCAAGCAACAAGCGTGCAAAGAGTATGTGGTGGTTGCAACGCCCGTCGACAGCAACACAGGAACAAGAAGCTTCTGCTCGACCTCCGACGGGGTGATTCGGCTCAGAGCCGGTGAGTGCGGCGGAATGCCGGGCGTGGCCGCCGCTGTTATAGCGGAGTACGTGGCTACTGTTTCGGAAGTCCAAGTTGGACTTCGGGATAGGGTTGAGAGAGCTTGTCGAGCGAGGCGGCAGGTGCGTCCTTGAGATAGACGTCGAAGAAGGTATGCACATGGTCGGTGGTAATGGCGAGGCCCCGGCGGCCTTCCAGGCTGCCGAACCCCAATAGGCGCAGCAGCCCGATGACGAATTGGCTTTTCTGGAGCATCTGGTCACTGAAGCTAAAGTGATTTGCGCCACGAATGGTTACGAACAGGCGTCCGTTCGGAAGGCGGTTGTAAATGGATTGGATGTCCGCGCCGATCTGCCTGCTCGCCGGATCGGACAGTTCGCGACTGTGATCGCTGAGAATAAACAGGAATGGCTGTTTGAGGCCGTCCTGAACGACGCTGCCGTAGGGGGCGCCGTCAATATCAATGCCCGCCTTGCAGCGAGGATCGTCGTGACAGAATTGCAATGACGTCGCGCCTCCGAAGGAATGCCCAAACATGCCAAGGCGCTGCAGATCCAGACGGCTCGTAAACTTGCCGGAGGGATCGGCAGCATTCAGGCGCTCCAGTTGGTTCACCACGAAGGATGTGTCGCCGGTCCACAGGAGTAGAAGTTTGTTGATCAGGCGATTGGCCTGCTCGGTTGGCATATCCTCGGGATCATTTGCGGGAGGTCTAGTGACGACACTGTTGTCCGAACGGACGAAGACGAAGGTTCTATAAGGCGCGTCGAAGCCCACGACGATGTAGCCGTGGCTGGCGAGATCCTCGGCGAGCGTTGTGAAGTCCGTGGTCAAGGCTCCGCCGCCGGCCCGCAGAATCACGACGGGATAGGAGCGCTGCTCCGGCGAGACGTCGGGATCCGACGTGCTGTGGGTTTGAATCAAGGCCAGATCGCGCGTGAGGAATTGACTCATCAGGGCACCGGAGTTTTGCACGAGGGCCGAGCGCCACGGAGCGGGGAGATAGTCCGCGGGTGGGGCGGATGTTGCAACGGCGGAGGGGTACCACGTCCAAACTTTGACTTCGCGCTTCGCGTTTGGAGACGGTGCCATTTCGTCCGTCAAAGCGTTGTTGACCCAGGAGAACGTCGTGCGGCCAACGCCAAAGTGGCCGGTGGGCTTGGGCAACTCGATTCGTGAGTTGTGCTCGTACCGAAGTAGTGCGAAGAGCGCTGTCAGCCCGAGGACACCCAACAGAGCCAGAAGCGCAATGGTCTTGAGGATGCGTTTGAAAAAGCGCTTGGCGAAGGAGGAGGACTCTGGGCGCGGATTTGGAGAGTCAGAGGGGGAGGGTGTTTGAGGCATGAGCGGTATTTTATGCAAAGTGCTTTTCAATGTAAAGTCAATAGATGCGTGCCTCGCGCGCCGGAAGGGGTATATGAATAAGTCACAAGCTCCACATCTTATGCTGCGAATTACATTGCAGTCACGTTCGTTGCGGTAAGATTCACGCATTGCGCAATTGGGAGCGTAGGTATGGCACTTGGGACTTCGCGCGGGGCGTGGATCGCGGTGGCGCTGCTTGGCGCAGTTAGCGTCGCGCTGGCTTTATCGGCCCAGGAGACGGGTCACGCTCGCAGTGGAATCGGCATGGTTCATGACTGGAGCCATCGGCACGTCGTATTTTCCAATCCCACAACCATCGAACAGGGGATGCGGGTCCGGCAGGATCCTCGCTTCTGGCAACAGCATTTCCGGCGAAATGTGCAGCAGGCCCTTCCCGCCGGGGAAGCGGCCGCGGACACTAGTCTGGACGAACAAGAGGACCGCAGCGGCCTCGGGGACGATTGGCTCGGAGATTTGTTTCGCTGGAGGCGGCGCCGGCACCACAGACCGAGCCCTCCCAATGCATTGAAACGGGACTGGGCGATGTCGCTGGGCCCGAACGCCACAGTTGGCGCTGGGAATTTCCCGGCGAAGTTTTCATTTGATATCAGCAGCGCGAACTGCAGTAACGCCACGCAGCCGGATTTCGTGGTGTTTAATACGAGCCTCCAGGCGTCCGACACGCAAGCGAGCATCGTGGCGTACGACAACCTCTATACGGGGTGCAGCGGCACAAAGCCACAGACCTACTGGGCCTACAAAACCGGAGGAGGGGTCGTCACTTCGGTGGTGCTGTCTTTCGATGGTTCACAGGTCGCGTTCGTCCAGACCGCGAACGGAACCACCATCGCAAATCTCGTTCTTTTGAAATGGAAGCCGACGGCGACCAGCGCCACCAGTACGACCCCGGATTCGATCTCCATTGTAACCGCCAGCCAGTATCCGACGTGCACGACACCTTGCATGGTGAGTTTGCCCTTTAGCGGGGGTGCGAACGACACGAATTCGTCGCCTTTCTACGATTACACCAACGATGCTCTGTATGTGGGAGATGACAAGGGATCGCTGCACAAGTTTCAACCGGTGTTCCGGACGGGAGTCCCGGCAGAAGTGGGGAGTCCGTGGCCAGTTTCCGTTGCGGGCGGACTGCAACTGACCAGCCCCGTATTTGATGGTGTCGGCGGAAGAGTATTCGTTGGGAGCGGGTTCAATGGCAGCACGGGAACGCAACTGTTTGGGGTCAATGCGCTGACGGGTGCCGTTGCCGGAACAAGCTCCTCGCTGGGCAAAGGAAACGGAATCGTGGCCGGGCCGATCGTGGACTCCTCCGCTGGACAGGTCTATGCGTTCGTGGGGACCGACAACGGCGCGAGCGCGTGCTTTCTGGGAGGGACTTCGTGCAGCGCCGTTTATGAATTCACTACGAATTTCACTTCGGGAACCGGCAGAAAAACCGTGGTGAGCAGCGAAGGAAATATGGGTGCCGTCTTTACGTTGTACGCCGGTGCGTTCGATAACGCCTACTACACTTCTTCCAATGGGACAGGGAATCTTTACGTTTGTGGAAATACGCGCGGTCTGGCGACTTTGGTTCAGGTGCCGATTGCTGCCGGCGTGATGACTGCGTCCACGACCTTTGGGCTTCAACTGGCCGGCACATCGGGGTCAAGTGGGAATATTCCCTGCTCTCCCATATCCGAGATCTTCAATTCGAATGTGAATAGCGGCGTAAGCAGCGGTGGGCCGCAGGGGACCGACAAGATATTTCTCAGCACTCTCGGCAGCGCCACGGTGAACCCGTGCTTCCAAGGCAACGGCGGCTGCCTTCTGGACGTTCCTGTAACGGAGTGGCAGCCGGGAACGGCGTACACGCTCGGCCAGGAAATTGCGGATACGAATATGAGGATGCAGATTGTTACGACGCCGGGAACGTCGGGCACTGGAGCTCATCCGACCTGGAGTTTCACCGGCGGCGCCACGACCACCGACGGCACAGTAACCTGGACAGTCAAAGACTCCGTTGCGACCACGAAAATACTACTCACGTGGACGGGGACCACTTTCGAAGCCCAGGGAATTTTCATTCTCGATTCGAATGGCAACATCGAGGCAGCCACGGTCAATGGCGGCCTAACCGGGCTTTCTCAACCCAGCTGGTCCATGACTATTGGCGGAACGACTCCAGATTTGCTTCAGACTTGGGTCAACGTGGGGCCGTTGAGCAGCTTTGGCCTCCCTGTGCTTGGGGGAACGAGCGGCGCCGTAGTGGATAACACGGTGCCGACGGGGACGCTGGCTGGCGGTTCACAGGTGTACTTCTCTCCGCTAAGTCCGGGATTTGGGACGTGTGGTGCGGGGAACGGCTGCGCGGTGCAGGCGTCGCAGTCGAAGCTGAATTGACATGACACCCAAGACGCAAGACGAGAACACCGATCGAAAAGAAGGCGCTGAAAAACCTGCTGGGAAGCGAGCTTACAAGAAACCCAGCTTCCGGTATGAGCGCGTTTTTGTGACCTCGGCATTGTCGTGCGGAAAAGTCAACGTGACGCAGGCTTCTTGCTCGATGAACAGGAAGTTGTCATGACGCGGAACCGACTTGAGGTGCGAGACCGGGAGCACGCGCTGAAGTGCGAAATGGCTGCGCAAGTTTTGCGGACGTTCGGCACGTTGCGATTGGAAGTGACGGGGCTGAGCATGCTTCCCTCCGTGTGGCCGGGTGACATTCTTGTCATCGAGCGGCGCGAAATGGAGGGGATTTCGGCAGGAGACATCATTTTGTTCGCACGCGAAGACAAGCTGGTTGCACACCGGGTGCTTCGTAAGACGAGGGTCGCGGATGAAACGTGCGCGATCACGCGGGGTGACGGATTGCTTTCGGCCGACGAGCCTGTTTCTTCGGTGGAATTACTGGGAAGAGTTCGATACGTGGTGCGGGCCGGAAAGCTTGTTATGCCGGAGATGGAGTCGGGGGTTTTGGCGCGCGTGACTGTTGAGATGGTGCGACGATCCGGGTGGATTGCGCGTATTTTAGCGTTTGTGCACCGGGCTCACGGCGGCGCATGGAGACGGAAAATACCGTGCAGGAGCTGACGACGCTCGCTCGCGCCGAGATCACCATCGAAATCGGTGGAGTTCCGGTGCGCGTACATTCGACGAATGACAGTTTCCTGGAGATGTTGGAACGCCGGTACGCAGGGTTTGTGACTCTTGGCAGCCGTGCGGGATTCGAGTTCGACATTGAACTGGCAGAACCCAGCAGCGGTGATGCAGATGCCGAGCTTCAGGTGAATTGGGATTCCGGGCGATGGCGCGTCGAGCGCGGCGATTTTGCCGCGGAGTTCAATCCGCTGACGCGACGTGGCAAAATCCGCCAGTCGCCAAATCCCTATTCGATTGATGCCGTATTTCGCATTCTGCACACGCTGTTGCTGGCGCAAGAAGGGGGATTCCTGCTGCACGCAGCAAGCGCCATCCGCAACGGCAAGGCCTTTGTGTTTGCGGGAGTTTCCGGCGCGGGCAAGACCACCATTGCAGGCCTGGCGCCTGCGGATGCGACGCTACTGACGGACGAGATCTCCTACGTGCGGAAAGACGGCGACGGTTACGCGGCGTTCGGAACGCCGTTTACAGGCGAGTTAGGAAAGCCGGGCGAGAATGTTTGCGCGCCGATTGCCGGGTTGTATCTGCTCGAAAAAGGACCGCGAAACCATATCGCTCCGGTCGCCGCCGCCGAAGCCAGCCGCGCTTTTCTCGCGAATGTGCTTTTCTTCGCCGAGGATCAGGAGCTGGTCTGCTCGGTGTTTCACTCCGCGTGCGAGTTTGTTGGCCAAGTGCCGGTGTACCGGCTCACGTTCGTGCCCGATTCCCGCGTATGGGAGATGCTCACGTGAGTTGCAAACTCTACGTGGCGCGCAGCCGCAGCGTAGCGGCGCGCAAACTGGGCGATGAAATGCTGATCATGTCAGGCCGCGATTCGACCTTGTTTACTTTGGACGAAGTGGCAACGATCCTTTGGGAAGCGGCGGATGGATGGAGGCCTCTCGACGAGATTGTGGAAGAAAAGATTTGCAAGGAATTTGAAGTGGAGCGCGGCGAGGCTTTGCAGGATGCCGTAGCGCTGGTGGAGGGACTCGCAGAGCACGGAATCCTGCTGCTTTCGAGCGAGCCACTCAGCGAGCCGAAATTGCAAGGCCAGGTTGACCGATGAGTTCGCTCATGGTGGAAATGAGCGCGAAGGCGCTCGAGTTTGGCGTTCCTCTCAGCGCGCAAATTGATCTCACCTACCGGTGCAATGAGCGCTGCGTTCACTGCTATCTCGACCACGACGATCATGGGGAGATGACCACCGGCGAAGTCAAGAAGCTGCTCGACGAGCTTGCGTCCGCTGGGGTGCTTTTTCTCACGTTGAGCGGGGGAGAAATCCTGGTTCGCAAGGATTTCTTCGAAATCCTGGAGTACGCCCGCGAGCTGACTTTCTGCGTAAAGTTAAAAACCAATGCGATTCTAATCCGCGAAGCCGAAGCAGAGCGGATTCGCTTGCTGAATGTGGATTCGATACAAGTGAGCATTTACTCGCACCGTCCGGAAGTTCACGATGCGATTACCAAGGTTCCGGGATCGCTGAAGCGCTCTTTGGACGCGATTCGATTTCTTAAGGCGCAAGGATTGAAAGTCATCGTTGCGGACGTTCTGATGCGCCAAAATGCTGAGGACTATCCGAAAGTCCGCGCACTGGCGGAAGAACTTGGCGCGGAGTTCACGCTCGATCCGACGATCACGCCGAAAATGGACGGCGACCGGTCGATTCTCGGACTGAATGCCGGCGAGATAGCTCTCCAGAAAGTGTTTCGCGATCAAGCTCTGGTCGGGAATGTGGAGGAGTTTTGCGCTCCGCCCTCGAAGGCCGATGGAGATGATTTCGAAGCGCTTCCGTGCAGCGCCGGGCACACGGCCTGTTACATTTCTCCGTATGGTGATGTCTATCCCTGCGTCCAATTCCCTCTTCCCAGTGGAAATGTACGCCGCACTCCGTTCTTTGAGATCTGGCAGCATTCCGAAGCGCTCAATGAGGTACGTTCGATCCGGCTGGGCGATCTGACGACTTGCTCTCATTGCGTTCATCTTTCCGGCTGTACGCGCTGCCCCGGCTTGGCGTATATGGAAGGAAACATGCGCGGGCCTTCGGTTCAGGACTGCGAGAAATCATTTGCAAGAACGGGCATAGCCTCGGCGAATCTGTTGTCCAAAGAATCTTCCAACCCCGCTCTGGTGCAGATCCAAGGCCTCCGGACGCGCGCCAGCGCGGCGTGAATCTGCATTGGGACAGCCCGCCGGTCGAGTCGCCCAGTCCTGGCCGATGAGGCGTCACGCAAATTCGGGAGATTTGGCGGCGGCAGCCCTTCGCTCGCGTGCCAGCGACGTTTGCTGCAGTTAAAAAAGCAACGGACTGCTGCTATCCTTCTAGGGGGAAGCCGCTCCTCTCGGTCCATCTACCAGCCAAATGAGGATTGCCGTTTGCGGCGTGTGCACGGCGTTTTCTCTGTGTTGTGGGCTATGGGAATTGGAGCGGCGTCGAACGGATGAAAGTTCTTGTTACGGGCAGCAGCGGATTGATTGGCTCGGAAGCAGCCGAACACTTCGACCGGCACGGACACGAAGTTGTCGGCGTGGACAATAACATGCGGCGCGTTTTTTTTGGCGCGGCCGGCGACACGCTTTGGAACTTGGAGCGACTGAAAGCGGCGACCAAACGGTTTCAGCATGCCGCGTTGGACATTCGCGACCGTCCGGGCATGGAAGAGCTGTTTCGAACGCACCGGTTTGACCTGGTCGTGCACTGCGCGGCGCAGCCATCGCACGACAAGGCGCGCGAAATTCCTCTGCTGGATTTTGAAGTCAACGCGCTTGGTACCGTGAACCTGCTGGAGGCCACGCGGCAGCACAGTCCTGAAGCGGTCTTCGTGTTTCTCAGCACCAACAAAGTGTATGGCGACGCGCCGAATGAGATTCCGCTCAAGGAACTCGAAAAGCGCTACGACTACGCGAGGCCGGAAGATTTTGCCGGCGTGGACGAAACTTGCCGGATCGATCGCACGATGCATTCGCTGTTTGGAGCTTCGAAAGCGGCGGCTGATCTTATCGCGCAGGAGTATGGACGGTATTTCAATATGAAAGTCGGTGTCTTTCGCGGAGGGTGCCTGACGGGGCCTTCCCATTCCGGCGTGGAGCTGCATGGCTTTCTGTCGTACCTGGTAAAGGTCACGCTGGCGGGGGGCACGTATTCTGTGTTTGGTTATAAGGGCAAGCAGGTTCGCGACAACATTCATAGCCACGACGTGGTGCGCGCGATCGAGGAGTTTGCCGCCAACCCGCGGCCCGGCGAGGTTTACAATTTGGGTGGGGGCCGCGAAAACAGCGTCTCCATGCTGGAAGCCATCGAGCGGATTGAACAAATGACCGGACTGAAGCTGAATTGGCGGTACGTCGAGGAAGCGCGCAAGGGCGATCACATTTGCTACATCTCGAATCTCGGAAAATTTCGGAGCCATTATCCGAATTGGAAGATCACGAAGGGATTGGACGCAATTCTGGAAGAGATTATCGCGTCGCAGCGGGCACAAATGACTCCGTCCGCTGCACGATGAATGAAGTCAGGCAAGACATGCTCACGTTTTTCACGACGGCAAAGCCTTTTCGGGAACACAACGGCACTATCCAGCGCAACGCGCTGAAAAGCTGGACGTTGCTCCACCCGGACGTGGAGGTAATTCTCTTCGGTGACGATGAAGGCGCGGCCGAGGCCGCGCGCGAATTGGGCATCCGCCACGAACTGCATACTGAAAAGAATGAATCGGGCTCGAACCGGATGGACTACATGTTTCTGCGCGCGCAAGAGATCGCGCGCCACGATGTTCTCTGCTACAGCAATTGTGACATCCTAATGATGGACGATTTTTTGGCGGCGCTCGGGCGCGTGAAAGCGGCTCATGCAGAGTTTCTGATAGTCGGCCGCCGCTGGGACGCGGAAATCAAGGAGCCCTACGAATTCGAACGCAACGATTGGCGAACCCGGCTGCGGAGCCTCGCGTTGCGGGAGGGTAAGCAGCGCACGCCCGATTACATTGATTACTTTGTTTTTTCGCGCGGGGTGTTTGGCGCGGATTTGCCGGCGCTCGTTGTGGGGCGGGTGTTCTGGGACAACTGGGCAGTCTGGAAAGTGCTGGATTCGAAGCGACCGGTCGTGGATGTTTCGGCGGCGGTCCTGGCCGTGCACCAAAACCACGACTATTCCCACGTTCCGCAAGGCAAGCATGACGTTTACTACGGGGAAGAAGCCGGAAGAAATTATCAGTTAGCGGGAGGGTGGAAACATCTGCGGACGATCGCGGATGCCACTGAAGTGTTGAAGGAAAGCGGTTTGAAGCCCAACACGATGCGCCACTGGGCGGCTGTGAAGCGCTACGCGCGCCAGGCGGGACGCGTTCTGTTGTATGACATCCTCCAGTCGATGTGGTTCTTCTTTCTCAGGATCACGCGGCCCGCGCGCCGGGCACTAGGTCTGCGCGCGGGGACGCTGCCGCGCTCGCGCGAGAAAGTTTAGATGCGCGTGGGAATGCCAGAATGAAAATGCCTTTCTTCTCGGTCCTGATCGATACCTATAATTACGGACTATTTATTGAAGAGGCGGTTCAAAGCGTCCTGGCGCAGAAGTTTCCGGCGGAAGAACGCGAGATTCTGGTGGTGGATGACGGTTCGACGGACGACACCGAGGAGCGGCTAAGGAAATACGGGGATGCCATTCGTTATCTGCGCAAGGCGAATGGCGGGCAGGCATCGGCGTTTAATTTTGGCTTCGAACACGCGCGCGGCGAAGTCATCGCCTTGTTGGATGCAGACGACGTCTGGCTGCCAGACAAGCTTGAGCGCGTGCATGAGACGTTCGAACGCAATCCGGCGGCGGGGATGGTTTACCACCGCGTGCATTTATGGAAAAGCACGGGCGAACTTTCAGAGGATTCCTATTTCATTCCCATTTCAGGGAACGTCGCGGAGAGCCGGCGCGCTTTGCTGCAATATCCGATGGTAGGAACGTCGTGCCTAGCGTTCCGCCGATCCGCACTGAAGGAGTTGCTGCCGGTTCCGGAATCACTGCGCTCGCAGGCCGATGCCTATTTGACCGCGCTGATTATTTTTGTGGCGCCAGTCGTTGCGGTACCGGAATTTCTGGGCAAGTACCGCTTGCATGGCGCAAATCTGTTTCAGAGCGACGCGGAACGCGTGACGCGAAGCCAGGTGGAACACCGGATGGCCATGCGCGGCGCGCTCCTTTCGGAAATTGAAATGTGGCTGGGCAAACACGGCAAAGATGTGAATTCTCGCGACATTCGCGCCTATCTCAAACAGTGGAGCAAAGCGCAAGAGCGGGATGGATTCGCTCTTCTAGCGCCAGGGCGCTGGAAGTATTTTCACCACTTGCTGGAATATCTGCGGATCTACGGCGAGATCATGACGGCGCGGCATCGCGCGTACAGTTACGTGCGCGCGTTTGCGGCGCTCTTCCTGGGCTATCATCATCTGCATCTGCTGGATGATTTGCGCGTGAAGGGCAAGGGCATGATGGTTTCTTCCGCCGGGAAGAGTCTGGCGGAGAAAGAAAAAGTGCTGACGGCAAAGGGCTGAGATGATGGCATCGCAGAGAGCAACAAGCCCAGAGATGCTTCCGGCCGCAAAGAGCGGTGAACTGGGGAGAACCGCGGGCGCTGGCATCTGTCCTGCTTGCGGGGAAGCATCGCGCGAGCCTGCTATTGAACGTTACGGAAAATACGAGCGATTTGGGTGTGGAGTTTGCGGGCTGCAGTTTTGGGAGCCGCGCGAGATGCCGGACGCGCGATGGTACGAGCAGATGTACGGAGGAAGGGATCAAAACGTGCTGCCGCTGGAGCCGGGGCACAAGTATTTTCTGGCGGATCCCCTTGCGCCAGGCAGCGGAGCGCTGCTGGATATCGGCTGCGGGACGGGGAATTTTCTAGCGGCCGCGCGCGACAAAGGCTATCGCGTGACGGGGATCGAGCTCGATCGCAATGCCGCGCGGTTTGCGAAAGAAAAGCTCAATTTGCAAAATATATTTCCACTGACCATTTCAGAATTCTCCGAGCAATATCCGGATGAGAGTTTTGATGTGGTTACTTTTTTTGAGGTGCTGGAGCATCAGGCGGCGCCGGTTGAATTCCTGCAAAAGATAAGGTCGTGCGTGCGGGCCGGTGGCTTGATTGCACTGAGCGTGCCGAATCGCGAGCGGTGGATGAGCGGCCCGGATGTTCTGGATTATCCGCCGAATCATTTTTTGCGATGGAGCTCGGGATCGCTCCGCAAATTTCTCGGCGCGCAGGGTTTCGAGATTCTGTCTGTCCGCGAGCAGCCCGCGGGCATTGCGTATACGGCGCAGATGATTAACGTGGCACTGCGCACGGGAATGACGCGGCCTGCGGAGGGCGAAGCGTCGGCGAGTTTTCGAGACGTGATGCAAATGGCGCCGGAACAGGCGGAAGCTGTCTTGCAAGCGAAGCCGACGACAGGGCGACGCGCTATGGAAATGCTTGGGCGAATCAAGCATGCGGCATGTTTTCCGCTTGCGGTGGCGGCGTTTCCGTACGTGCGAATGCGCGGGTACAAAGGTACATACATGTATTGTCTGGCGCGCAAGCGCGACTGAAAAGATTCGCGGAGTGATATTTTGGCAAAGACCTATGCCAGCGTATTGATTGACACGTATAACCACGAGCGCTTTATCGAACAGGCGATCGTAAGCGTGCTGGAGCAGGATTTTTCCGCTTCGGAGCGGGAGATTATCGTGGTGGACGATGGCTCGACGGATCGCACTCCGGAGATCGTGCGCAAGTTTGAGCCGCGGGCGCGATTGCTGCGCAAGGAGAATGGGGGGCAAGCTTCCGCGTTCAATGCCGGCATTCCAGAGTGCAAGGGAGAGATCATTGCGTTTCTGGACGGCGACGACTGGTGGGCGCCGGGAAAACTGAACGCTGTGGCTAACGCGCTTGCTGGTGATGCGGCGGTTGGACTCGTGGGGCATGGGATTACGGAAGTGTTTTCCGATGGGCGGCAACACGCGGAACTGCTCCGCGAAGTTCCGCGGTTCCGGATTGATTCCGAAGCGGGGGCGCGGGCGTTCCGGCTGCGAAAAAGTTTTTTGGGGACGAGCCGGATGACGTTTCGGGCGAATTTGCTGCGGAAGATCGGGAAAGTTCCGGAAGCGCTGCGGTTTGAAGCGGACGAGTATTTCTTTACGCTGGCGGGTTTTTTTGCGGATGTGCTGATCTTGCGGGAATCATTCACGTTTTACCGCCTTCATGAAACCAATGCGTTCCAAATCGCGGATGGAAACAAGGATGCGATTCGCCGAAAGCAACGAGTGCTGGAATCGCTTGCGGATTCTTTGCGCGCAAAACTTGCCGAGCAGCGCGTGGCGGAAAATCTCGCGGAGATCGTAGTGGATTGGATTGGAACGGAAGCGAATTTGCTTCGCTTGTCGCTCGATAGCGGATATCCGTGGGAAACGGTGAGAGTGGAATTGAAGAATTACGGAGTCATGTTCGAGAAAGTTCCGATGTCGCACTGGCTGTTCAAATGCGTTTCGCTGCTTCCTGCCTGCTTCCTGCCTTCGCGGACGTACTACTCGTTGCGGCAGAGCTTTGCGCGGAACGGGGTGTACCGGAAGGCGCGGGAGAAGTGGCTGCCGTTCCTGCAGCCGGCGCATGTAGACCGTTACCGGACGACGAGGCCGTGAGGAATGGAGCCGCGCGCCTCGCAGGAAAAATCGCTCAACATCTTAATGGGGTCGGGAGTGCTGAAGCGCCGCGAGGGCGGGGTGGCCGGAGTGATTTACAACCTCGGGCGCGAGCTGGAGCAGTTGGGGCATCACGTTACGTATATTTTTCAGGACGATTTGATCGAGCCGGGGAGCGTTTCAGCGCGATTCAACGAGCTGATTTTTTCGTTGCGGCTCGGGCGGTACATCGCGGAGAACCGACAGAGGTTTTCGATCGTTAACTTGCATGCCCCCACAGGATTTCCGTACGGCTGGCGGCGCAAGTGGCAGCGCGCGGCGGGTCTTCCACCTTATGTAATGACGCTGCATGGGCTGGAGGAGCGTCGCGTTTATGCGATGAGCCGGGAGGAGAAGAAGGGGCGGGCGTGGAATTTTTCGCTGAAGAACCGGCTGTGGCATCGCTTCTACCACCAGACGCGTTTCCGGTGGTCCATCCGGACGGCGGACGGGGCGCACACGTGCGCGCGCGAAGTATGGTCGACGTTGCAGGTGAAATATGGTTTGGACGCGGGCCGCGTTGCATACATTCCTCATGGCGTGGAAGCGAGATTTTTTGTTCCGCGCGAATTTCGTTGCAGCGAAAGTTTGCGGGTGCTGTACGCGGGCACGTGGCTCGACCAGCGCGGGATCTTTTACATCCGTGATGCGCTGCGGAGCGTTGCGCCGCGGATGCCCGGGTTGACGATGACATTTGCGGGTGGCGGTGTTCCGCCCGCGGAGATTCAGAACTTTTTTGGACCGGAATTGGCCGGGCGGATCGTGATCCGTCCCGTTGTCGCCGCTGAGAACATGCCGAAGCTTTATGCCGAGCATGACATTTTTCTGTTTCCCTCCCTGGTGGAGGGGCTGCCGCTTGTGTTGCTTGAGGCGATGGCCACCGGGATGCCGGTGATCACTACGGCCACGTGCGGGATGGCGGACGTGGTGGAGCACGACTTCAATGGGCTACTGGTCTGCCCCGCCGAAGCGCGAGCAATCGAGGATGCCGTGACGCGTTTGGCAAATTCCAGTGAGCTCCGCCAGAAATTGGGTGAGAACGCGCGGGCGACGATGAAGCGTTACACTTGGGAGCGAGCCGCGCGGCAACTGGAAGGACTTTACCGACGCGTGCTTGCCACCGAAGCCGAGCGGGACTAGATTGCCCCGTTGTTAAGACTGAGGGAGCAACAAACGCTTGCCGTCCTGGAGTGAATAAATTCCTGGATGCCCTCGAGGCACCCCCACCCCCCGTTTTTTGTAAGTGTTGATTCTAAACGGTTTAGCGTTCCTGTAAGTCTTGCAGAATCAACACTTACGGACATTCGCGTAAGTGTTGATTGTAAATCACTTAGTGCTGGACGGTTGAACTATCAGGTTCTGCGCGCTGATCGGATGGACCCTGAGACTTTCCATTGGGAATTGCCGCGCCGGAAATACAAAAAGCGGCAGGAAGCTGCCTCGCTTGGTGGGAATTCCGCACCATTACCCAAGAAACATAGTCACAAATGTTAGCGGCCCGGTCAAAGAGAATTCCTTGGGCCGGTTCCAGAGTTTGGGTCAGTCGGGTTTAGGAGGCAGAGGGTGGGCGTAGAAGCCGGTGCCCGCAAGGGGGATCCAGCCTTCCTTATCGGCGGCGGGCGGCGGGTCTTTTGTGATGACCAGTTTTGCACCGGTCGCGGCAAACATCTGGAACACTTTGTTTTTCGCTTCGGCGTTCTCGGTCCAGAAAATGTTGCCATCTCCCAGAGGGATTTCCGAGACGATCTGCACTCCGGCGAGGCGCGCCCAATGGACTTCGGCGTTGAGCGAGAGGGAGGCGATTTTGTCACCGGGATGGAGACCGGCGTCGCGCAATCCCGCGGCGATTTGCCAGTTTACGTTTTTCGGTTTGGCCAGGATGGCAGCGATGTCAGTAATCGCGGACTTTGCGACGCGCAGAGTTGTGATCGCCAGTACGGCGAGGATCAGAGCGCGTGAAATACGCGGGGGAATTTCCAATGCGGGGCCCAGAAGGCAGGAGAAGGCGGCGACCCAGAGAAGCAGGACGAACGGTGCGACGTATCTGTGCTCCACGAGAATGATGGCGTAATTCGCGCAGGCGATGAGAGGAGGCACCCAGAGGAAGGATTGCTTGCGGAGAAGAATGAGCCAGCCCGAGCTTCTCCATGCAAGAAATAAGGAGGAAAGTAAGGCGACGCCGTATTCAATCTGAATGATCCAAATCTGGAAAAAAGTACCTGCGGATTGCCGAAGGACCTTTAACAGGCCGCGCAAATCAAAATGAGGGCGCACTCCATCCATCCAGTAGGAGGTGTCGTACGCAGGCGGGTAAGTTCCGCCAACCGGGGTGGCAAATTCGAAGAGGCGCGGATGAGTGAGGAGCTGGCGCACGGGATGCTTTGGCGATCCCGTGCCGTTCTCTCCTTGCCAGAAAAATGGCTGAGGAATCTGATCGATCATCATGGCGAAAGCGAGCTTGCCAACGTCGCCGAAGGTGATACGGTTTTTGGCGCGGGACAATACGGTGATCCAAGGAGCGGCAACGAGAATGAAAACGGCGAAGCCAAGGATTGCTTGCTTGAACGATTTGCGCGGGTTTCCCGTGGCCAGCCAGGCCGTCGGCAGCAGGACGAAGGTCATGGGGAAGTAAAATGTTTTTGTCAGATAGGCGCAGGCGAGAGCGAGACCCAAAGCGGCGAACAGGAGCCAGCCTCCGCCTTGCGTCCAGATGCGCAGAATCACGCCGGAAATGAGGAAGGTGAACGCGGCTACCCATATATCGGGCGTGGTGGCGGACACGGTTTGAACGAAGAGGGCCGTCGAAAGAAACAATCCATAACCGAGGGCCCACCAGTCCCAATTGGAAAGCCGAGCGGGCGCAGCGTCGGCTCCACCAAATTGTTTCTGCATTTGGAGGAAGGCGCGGAAAAAGAATTCGAACGCACGAAGTGCCAAAAGCAAGCCTCCGAAGTTGAGAAGATGAAGAAGGGTGGACTCCCAGTAGGGGCTTGGACGGAAGAACCACAGACACAGGGCGAGGAGCCAAGAAAAGAGCGGGCTCCAATAGGCGTTGACGGCGTGAGTCCAGTCGCCGCTCAGATACGCGCCGGCAACGTCCAGATAATTGTTTCCGTCGGGGCTGATCCAAAAACGCGAGGCCCAGGCTTGCAGGAAACCGGCCGAGACGGTGACGAGCCAGAAAATGGCGCGCAGGAGCTTTAGATTCTGCCCCGTGTCTTCCGCTTCTCCCAGGGATGAGAATCTCTCGCTGGCCATTGGCAGAGGGCGCGATTACCTTTCCGGGCGTTCGCGGTAATTTGCGATGCGACCGCGAAGCGAGCGAATCACTTTCTCTCTAAAAACGAATCACTATACCGTACTCTGGTGGAAACCCGCAGGCGGTTGCGGGATCACGCTTGCACGCCGCCCCGGCTAATTTTCGCTGCTAAATCTGGCGCCACAAACGGCTGGATATTCGACTCGCGCGGTCCCGGCAAGCTACTATAGGATTTCCGTGCAGGATTTGGAAAAATCGCGTTTGCAAACGACGCTGGTGTGGGGAAAACCGTGGAAGAGACTAAAGAAGAATGCTAACGCTGGGGATAAATTATTCGCAGTTGCATGACTCGTCAGCTTGTGTGGTGCGCGATGGGGAACTGCTTTTCGCTGTTGCGGAAGAGCGCATCAGCCGCTTGAAGCATGACGCGCGGTTTCCATCGAATGCCATCCGGGCATGCCTGGACTTTACGGGGATACGCGCGGATCAACTGGATGAGGTGTGTTTCGGCTGGCCGACGCCAGGGTACGAATACCGTCACGACTTGAAATTGTTTGCAACCGGGCGACGGCCCATCACCTATTTAGATTTTCTCAATTCGACGCGGCATTTCCTCAGCATGTGGCATCAGAAGGTTGGCGCGAATCCATTTCAACGGGAGTTTGGGCCAGTGCGCGCGCGGATGCGGTTCGTTCAACATCACGTCGCACATGCGCTCAGCACCTACGCCTATTCCGGATTTGACGATGCCACAGTGGTGATCATGGACGGACACGGCGCGACGGAAGCGACGTCCATCTGGCACGGACATGGCGGACGGCTCGATCACGTGCTGACGATTCAGTATCCGGACTCGCTCGGATTGTTCTACGGTGAATTCACGGAGTTTCTGGGGTTTCATCGCAACAGCGACGAATGGAAGGTGATGGGGCTGGCGCCCTACGGCCAGCCGGGAGTTGATCTGCGTCCTTTCATTGATCCGGAGGACGCGCCGTACCGGGTTGACACTAAGCGCGTGATCGGAAACGGGTCGCAACTTTTTTCTGGGATGACGCCGCTGCTTGGAGCGCCTCGGGCGGCGGAGAGCGACATTGACGAGCGGCACAAGAACATCGCATATGCGGTGCAGGACATGTGCGAGACGGCGATGATGAGCGTGGTTCGGATGGGGATTGAAAAGACACGATGCCGGAACGTGTGCCTTGCGGGCGGCGTGGCGCTGAATTCGAAAGCGAACGGGAAGATTCTCGCTTCCGGACTGGTAGACAAGTTTTTCGTGCAGCCGGCGGCTTCGGACGACGGAGTGGCGCTTGGAGCGGCGCTCGTTCCGTATCTCGATAACGGCGGAAAATTGCCGATCAAGGCGATGCGGCACGGCTATTGGGGGCCGTCGTTTGACGACGACGCCATCGAGAATAACTTGCGCACGTACAAATTGCGGTACACGCGGTTGCAGGATCCCGCTGCAACGGCGGCGGAACTGCTTTCGCAGGGGAAAATTCTTGGATGGTTTCAGGGCCGCATGGAATTTGGCCCGCGTGCGCTGGGGAACCGCTCGATCCTGGCGGATCCGCGCGATCCGGAAATGAATGCCAAGGTGAACAACGCGGTGAAATTCAGGGAGTGGTGGCGGCCGTTCGCACCTTCGTTCAAGAAGGAGGCGGCGGGCGATTATTTGGAAAGCGCCACGGATTCGCCGTTCATGATCGTGACGGCGCAGGTGAAGCGGGAAATGCGCAAGGTGATTCCATCGGTCACGCACGTGGATGGGAGCGCGCGGCCGCAGACGGTTGAGAAAGAAATCAACCCGCTGTATTGGCGGTTGATCGATGAGTTCGGCAAGCGCACGGGCGTGCCGGTGATCATGAATACGTCCTTCAACCTGCGCGGCGAGGCGATTGTGCACACGCCGACGGACGCGCTTCGTACATTCTTCAGCTCGGGAATGGACGCGCTGGTGATCGGGAGTTTCCTCGTCGAAAAATGAGCGTTCAAGCGTGAGCGGATACCGCACCATCGCGCTGCTGGGGCGGCGCGACGAGCCGACCGACGCCGTCGAAGAGTATTGCCATTTTCTTGGCAAGGCTTTGGAGGCGCATAACTACAACTTGAAAATCGAGCGAGTCGACTGGGCGGAACGCGGGTGGAGACGTGCCTTGCGATCCTTGCGGCGGCGTTCGAAAGTCTGGCGCGAGGCGTGGGTGCTCGTGCAATACACAGCGCTGGCGTGGTCGGCGCGGGGTTTTCCGCGGCGATTCCTCCAAGTTCTCAAGATATTGAAAGAGGTGGGCGCGCATGTGGCGGTCGTCTATCACGATTCCGAGCCGTACCATGGCGGGCGGGCGATCGATTGGCTGAGGCGGCGGGCGCAATTGCGAGTGATGCGCGAGGCGATAGCCCTTTCGGATGCGGCCATTTTTACGCTGCCCCTCGAAAAACTTTCCTGGCTCAAGCACTTGCACGGCAAGGCTCTCTTCATTCCAGTCGGAGCAAACCTTATCGCTTCGACGGCAAGGGGCTCCGAGAAGTACAGCGCGAAAGACGGGAAATTGACGATTGCCGTGTTCGGTATCACTGGCGGCGAAGCGGGCCAGAAGGAAATCGAGAGTATTGCTGAAGCGGTTCGTTTTTCCGCTGAACGAGTCAAGAATCTCAGGCTCCTGGTCTTCGGCAGGAATTCAAAAGCGGCAGAGACGGGACTGCGAGCGGCGCTCGGCGATACCCATGTTGAAATAAAAGTTCTGGGTGTTCTACCGGGGGTGGAGGTCGCGCAGGCTCTTCGTTCCTCCGATGTGCTGCTCTTTGTGCGCGGGCCCATTTCCACGCAGCGGGGCAGCGCCATCGCGGGGATTGTGTGCGGGTTGCCGGTGATCGCGTTCGAGGGACCGCAGACAACGCCGCCAATCACGGAAGCAGGATTAGCGCTTTATTCGCCGCAGAGACATGGGGATCTGGGCGACGTGCTGGTTCGCGTTCTTGAAGATGAGCACTATCGAGTTTCGCTGGGGCAACGAAGCTGGCTGGCGCAGGCGCAGCACTTTTCCTGGAGCGTGATTGCCGGGCGTTACGCGGAATTCATGCAGAAAAAGAACCCAGTGTGATCATTGGTGCATCTCAACTAAGTCCCTGCGGAAAAGCAAACAGAACTCGCTGTTCCGACGACTCTGCTCCCTGGGAAGCCTAGTAGCTTTTCCGTAACACAGTACTCCGCGCCCATTGTGCCGCACGCGCGCTCCCCGGACCATAGAAGTGCATTCCTTGCCAGAACCTGTTTCACGAGTTTAGCGAATGGCCGCGGGGAGCCAAAGAAGACGTCATGGGTACTCTGAACCACAAGGAATTGGATCAACTCGAACGCCGCGAGCTGCAGATCACCGTTCTCGCCGCGGTCTTCATCCTGGTGCTGGCGGCGGGCCTCGCCGCGTTCATGTACCCGCTGGTGTTCCTCCACCCCATCGGAAACAAGTGGAGTCTCCGCGTGGCGTTCTTCGGTTTCTGCGCGCTGACGGTGCTCTTTGACATTTACCTGCTCGAACGGCAGCGGACCGTGCGCGAGCTGAAGCAGAGGCTGCTGGCGGAACTGGACCGCAACGTGACGCTGCAGCAAGAGGCCAGCGTAGATCATCTGCAGACCATGCCGGATCAGAATTATTTCTGGGACCGCTTGACCATGGAATTCCGGCGCGCGATGACCATGGAGAAGACGCTATCGCTGCTCATCGTGCAGGCCAAGCCCGCCTCCGCACTTGCAAAAAATAAAGAGAACAGCGAGGGTTTGAGCGAGGCGGCAAAGGCGACTTCGCGCAGGCTGCGGCCGTCGGATTCGATTTACCGGCTGGCGACGGGATTGTTTGCGGTGGTGCTGCCGGAGACGGATTCGCTGAATGCCAAACGCGTCGCGGTGCGGCTGCAGGAGGAATTGCAGAATGTGCGCGCGAAGCATGGCACGGCGTTCGACATCACGGTGCACAACTATCCGGAGCAAGTAAAGAGCGCGCACGAATTGGAAGATATTGTGAAGTCACTGCTGCCGGCGCAGGATGTGTGGGCCACTCCTGTGCTGACCGACGCGAAGTAATTCGTTTTTAGTTTTTAGCTTTTGTTCTGGCAACAGAGAAATCAGCGAAGGGCCTGTTTCAAATCCTCGATTAAATCCTCTTTATCTTCCAGACCCATCGAAACGCGCACGGTTCCCGGACTGACGCCGGCGCGGCGCAATTCTTCGCTGGTCATGTTGTAGTGCGAGCTGTAAATCGGAAGAATCACCAGCGACTCCACGCCGCCGAGACTTGCCGCAAGCAGGAATAGCCGCACGCGATCGCAGAAGCGCCGCGCCGCGGGCAAGCCGCCCTTCAAGTCAAATGCAAGCATGCCGCCGAAGCCACGCATTTGTTTCCGGGCAAGCGCGTGATCAGGGTGCGACTTCAAACCGGGATAGTGCACGCGCGCCACTTTCGAATGGCCTTCGAGGAATTTGGCGACAGCCATGGCGTTTTCGCACTGGCGCTCGACGCGCACGCCTAACGTTTTGATGCCGCGGATGAGGAGATAGGCGGCGCCGGGATCCATCGAGCCGCCCAAATAAATGATCATGTGGCGCACACGTTCCATCCAATGCGAATTGCCGACAGCGGCACCGGCGATAATGTCGGAGTGTCCGGCAAGAGACTTCGTTGCGCTGTGAACCACCATGTCGTAACCGAGCGCGATGGGATTCTGCAGAACGGGCGTCGCGAAAGTGTTGTCAATGATGGAGACGAGTTTGTGCTTCTTCGCGAAGGCCACGGCTTTATGGATGTCCACGAGGCGAAGCGTGGGATTGGTGGGCGTTTCGACGTAGAGAACTTTGGTGCGCGAGTTGGCGAGAGATTCGATTCCCGCGAGATCAGTTCCCACCTGGCGAACGGTGATGCCCATATTTGGAAAAACATCGCGCATCAAGCGGTACGAACCGCCGTAAAGTTGCGAGGTGGAAATGACTTCGTCGCCGTTTTTCAGCGCGGCGAGAAGCGAGGAGGAGATCGCGGCCATCCCGGAAGACGTGACCACCGCCGCTTCCGCGCCCTCAAGTGCGGCGATTTTTTTCTGCGCGACGGTCAGCGTGGGATTGCCATAACGCGTGTAAATGTAGGCTTTGTTTTTCCCTTCGGCCCACAATTTCATTTCCGCCGTGGAAGAAAACGTGAAGGTAGAGGAGCGGATAATTTCGGTGACGATGGGGCCGTTGACGCCGTGGCGAAGGGGTTCGCCGCCATGAATGGCCTGCGTTTGCGGACCGAACTTGCGCTCTGCTATGTTTTTCATGGCGACAATTGTCCACCCCGCGCGGCAGCTACACCAACATCCAATTTGGAGTCCTTCGCCGCTTGACAGATTGTCCCAGGGGGGCGGCGAAGCCGTGCATTTTTCTGCGCGACTCAATTCGCCCGGAACGCAAGCGCATCGTACAACGGAAGCGGAAACTCGGCCGTCGGGGATCCTCAGTGTAAGAATTCGATTGGAGACGCACATGGAATTTTTGTCATCGCGGCAATGGATAAACGCGCTGTGGGTTTTGTTCGGATTGTACTGGGTGATCTCGGCGTTCAAGCTGAAGAAAATCAAGAGGCGCGAATCCTGGAGCCAACGCTTCCGCTATATGCTTCCCCTATTGGCCGCCTTCTACCTGTTGGCGCGACCAGAGGCGCACTTCGGATGGCTGGGCGCCCGCTTTCTTCCGGCGAGTTCCCCGGTCCAATGGACTGGCGTTCTGCTGACCGCCGCGGGTGTGGCGGTCGCGTTTTGGGCGCGCTGGCATTTGGGCGCCAACTGGAGCGGCACCGTGACGCTGAAAGAGGACCATGAGTTGATTCGCACGGGCCCGTATCGCGCGATTCGGCACCCGATTTACACGGGGATATTGCTGGCGCTCCTTGGAACCGTGGTTGCGCAGGGCGAAGTGCGCGGTTTGATCGCAATAGCCATTTTCTGGCTGTCCTTTTACATCAAGGCGCAGCGCGAAGAATCTTTTCTCAAGCAGGAGTTCGGCGAACGATTCGACGAGCACGCGAAGCGAACCGGGATGTTCTTGCCGAAGATAGGCAGTAGCTCCGTTTCGTTTTGACTGATAATGGCGGTCCTGGGAGGCAAAGATGCTGGCTTCAGGCAAGATGGTTGGTTTTGTGCTTACCAAGGATTACGAGCAGGCCAGGGCTTTTTATGAAGGCAAGCTGGGATTCGAATTCGTCGGCCTGGACCAATTCGCGCTGGCGATGAAAGTTGGCGGACACTTCGTGCGGATTTCCAAGGTTCCGAATTTCACTCCGCTTCGGAGCACGGTGCTGGGCTGGGAAGTGGAAAACATCGAAGCGGTCGTCGCATGGCTCAAACAGCGAGGCGTTGCGATGGAAAAGTACCCTTTTATTCAGGATGCTGAGCGCGGGATTTGGACGACTCCCAATGGGGACAAGGTAGCGTGGTTCAAGGACGCGGATGGCAACGTGCTATCCGTAAGCCAGCATCAGTAATGCGAGCCCAATCAAAGATTCCCGCTACGCTTCTTCTTCGACGAGTTGTTCGCCGTGGGCGGCTTTGTGGGCGGCGATGACTTTTTCGGCGAGCTCGTTGGGGACGTAATCGTAGTGCGAGAACTCCATGGAGTAGCTCGCGCGGCCTTGTGTCTTTGAGATGAGGTCGTTGGCATAGGTGAGCATTTCGGAAAATGGCACCTGCGCCTTGATGATCACGTTGTGGGCGCGGGCTTCGCTGCCGGCGATGCGGCCGCGGCGCGCGCTGAGGTCGCCCATCAGGTCACCGGAGTATTGGTCGGGCGCGTACACTTCCACATGCATGACGGGTTCGAGGAGCGCGGGGCGCGCCTGCTTCATGGCTTCCTTGAAGGCCAGCGAGCCGGCGATCTTGAAGGCCATGTCCGACGAATCGACGTCGTGATATTTGCCGTCGTAGAGCACGGCGCGGAAATCCACGACGGGAAAGCCGGCGAGGTAGCCGCGCGCGGCGGCATCGCGAATACCCTTCTCCACGGAGGGAATCCAGTTCCTGGGAATGGCGCCGCCAAAAACGTCGTCCACAAATTCGACGCCCTTGCCGCGTTCGATGGGTTCCATCTTGATGCGGCAAACGCCGAACTGGCCGTGGCCGCCCGACTGTTTCTTGTGCTTGCCCTCGGCGTCGGCCTTGCCGCGAATGGTTTCGCGGTAGGGAACTTTCGGCGGCTTCAGGGTGAGGTCGACGTGGTAGCGCTTGTGGAGCTTGGCAACGACGACTTCGATGTGCTGCTGGCCGGAACCGGCGAGCAGGAATTCCTTGGTTTGCGGATCGCGTGAAAAGCGGAGCGCGGCGTCTTCCTCGAGGATTTTGTGAATGGAAACGCCGATTTTGTCCTCGTCGGCGCGGGTTTTCGGCTCGATGGCAAAGGTGATGGAAGGTTCCGGGAGCTGCGCGGGGGAATAGTAGATCGCCGGAGCTTTGTCGCCGAGCGTTTCGCCGGTGGTGGTTTCTTTCAGCTTGGCGATGGCGCCGATGTCTCCTGAATGCAGCTCGCCGACTTCGGTGAACTGTTTGCCTTGCACGACCTGGACGTGCTGGAAGCGTTCCGGCAAATTGCGATTGTAGTTGGTGAGCGTGGCGTCGTTTTTCAGGACGCCGCTCTTCACCTTGAAGTAGTTGATGCGTCCGGCGAAGGGATCGGCGAGGGTTTTGAAGACAAAGAGAGATAGAGGCTGGCTGTCGTCGTACTTGCGCTCGACGCGGTCGCCTTTTCCGCCGGGTTCTTTGAAGCCCACCTGGGCGTGCTCATCGGGATGCGGGAAGGCGTCGGCCAGAAATGTGAGCAAGCTGGCGGTGCCGATATTGCGACACCCGGAAGTCATCAGGACGGGGAATATTTTTTCGGCGACGATGGCCTTGCGAACGGCGGGGATCAGGTCGTGGATAGGGATGGTGCCTTCGCGAAAAAATTCTTCCATCATTTCGTCGTCGCCTTCGGCGATCATTTCGACGAGTTTTTCGTGCGCTTCCTTGGCTTCGTCGGCGAGAGCGCCGGGAATTTCTTCAATGGAGGGTTTTCCATCGCCATCGGGTTTGTAAATGTGGGCTTTCATGGCTACGAGATCGACGACGCCGCGGAAGCCTTTTTCAGAGCCGATGGGAAGCTGAATGGCAACCACGTTGCGGCCAAAAACCTGCTCGAGCGATTCCATGGAGCGTTCGAAACTGGAGAGCTCGCGATCCATCCAGGTGAGAACGAAAGCGCGGGGAATGTCGTACTCGGTGCAGTAATCCCAAACTTTTTCGGTGGTGACCTGCGCGCCGACGTGGGCGTCCACGGTGATGAGGGCGGCATCCGCGGCGATGAGCGAAGCTTTCGTTTCGGTGATAAAGGTGGAATAGCCGGGTAGGTCGAGAAGATTGATTTTGACCTTGTCGGATGAACCGGATGGACTGGCCGGGGTGGCGGGCCATTCGGCGTGGGCCAGGCCGGTTTGAATTGAGATTTTCCGCGCGATTTCTTCTTCATCCCAGTCGGTGGTGGTGCTGCCTTCGGCAACTTTTCCCCAGCGCGGGGTCATGCCCGCGGTGAAGAGCAACGACGACACCAGCTGGGTCTTTCCGGTGCCGCCGTGGCCGACAATGCCAACGTTTCGAATGTCCTTGGTGAGATAGCTCTTCATGCAAACCTCCAACAGACGAGGTCCGTGCAGCAGAATGCGGGCGCGGGCCTGCGCCTGGCAAGTTGGAACTGAGGGAGGAGAACGTGGCCGCTGCACCTGGGTCCCCGTGGGGCGGGGGCGAAGGTTTGACAAGAGTTCCCTGGTCCGGTCTCCTAGCGGGCGGATGCTAGCACAGAGGAAGGGCGAGGGCAACGCGCGGGGAGGGAAATCTTGGGGAGACCGCGGATTCGAGCAAGTCGTGCTCGCAGGAAGGAAATAATGCCGGGACTAGTACCGCTGTGCTGAATTGCGAGTGTGCTTGACGAGCTGCTTGTTGTTGGCAGCACAGAGTTTAGTTGCGGCCGCAAAATCCGCCAATCGGCATGGCACTTGCCAAGGAGAAAGAGGGGCAGTGCGCCACCAGTGGAGAATTTCCGGCCCCGGAGTTTTGTTCCGAGGCAAACGACGCGGCGGCGAACAACCCGCGACATTTCCGCCCAAATCGGGCGCGAGACATGAGGAGACTGAGCATGGACGAGTACAGTGAGATGAATCAGAACGGACACAAGGGAGAGACCTCTCCGGTGGCCGTTAATCGCTGGCTGGCGGTTGCAGTGGTGGTGCTGGTGATCGCCGCAGGGCTGGCCTTCGGCTACGGCTACCGGCAGCAAATCCTGGTAGGCCATCTGACGGCGCAAGAATCCGCCGCCAATGCCACGATCAGCCAGATGCAGGGCGATCTCAACACGCTGACCACCAAATTGAATGACATGACCGCGGAGCAGGCCGCAAAAAATACAGCCGCACAAGAGGCCCAAGCGGCACAAAGCTCCAGCCAGCCGGGAAAAAAGGCTGCCGTGCCGGCTCACTCCACAACCAAGCGGAACACGCCGGCGGACAAGCGCTACAAACAACTGCAGGCCCAGTTGGAAGAACAACAGAAGCAACTGAAGGATACGCAGGACCAGGTGGCGAAGAACCGCACGGACCTGGAGGGCAACCTGAATTCCACGCGCGACGAATTGAACGGCTCGATCGCGAAGACGCACGAGGAGTTGGTGGCGCTCGCGAAACGCGGGGAGCGCAGCTACTTTGAGTTTGACCTGTCGAAGTCGAAGCAGTTCCAGCGCGTGGGGCCGCTGACGCTGTCGCTGCGCAAGGCGGATACCAAGCACAAGAGCTACGACGTGGAAATGATCGTGGACGACAACCAGCTCACCAAGAAAAAGGTGAACTTGTACGAGCCTATCTGGCTCCACACGGAAAACGAGTCGCAGCCGGTGCAGGTGGTGGTTAATAAAATCGAAAAGAACGAAGTGCACGGGTACGTGAGCGCGCCGAAGTATAAGCCGTCGGAACTGGCGGCGAGCGGCGCGAATGCTGGAGCCGTCACGCCGGTGGCGGCACACGAAACGGTTGCGGGTCCGAATCCACCCAAGCCGCAGCAGGAACCACAGTCACAGCAGCCAGAACTGTAGCAAGAAGTAAGCAGGGACAGCGGTTTTCGGCGCAGTTGAATTTGGCGATGAGTTACGGCGCCGGATCGAGCGCCGCTTTGAGAGAGAGTTTGCTGGACTTGAGGACTTCGAGAGTTCGATGCCAGTCGGCGCGGCCAGCGGCAGGGCGAGCAGCGCTTTTGTGCGAGAGGGCATTCGCGACGGCCTCAAGAGTATCGCCTTGCTCATGCGCGGCACGAGCCATCGCGACAGGAGAATAGCGTTAGGGATTAGACTCCAGGTTGGCCTTCAAAGTCACGCTGGCATCCTTAAGTATTTCTAAGCTGCGCTGCCACTCGGCATGGTTGGGAGATTTCAACACAAACGTGTGCGCGCCAGTTGACAGTTTAAGGGTGGCAGTAGAATTGCCGATAAACTTGCCATCGACATAGATGTCCGCACCATCTGGGTTTGAGGTGATCGTGACGGCGCCGAAACCATCTGGATGGTAGGTCGGACCGTCCGGGAGTGAGACATTAGGATAGAAGCGGTTAAGAACATCCAAAAGGTCGTTGGAACTAAGCGCGAACCCGATGCCTTGGACACCTGTCTTGACGGGTTTCCAAGTATTCATTCCTATCACCTCGCCGTGGGCATTGAGGAGAGGGCCGCCGCTGTTCCCGGGATTAATTGCGGCGTCGGTTTGAATCCAGTTGCCTGGGTAGAAGTCAGGTTTTCGTCCCACCGCACTGACTATACCTTTGGTCACTGAAAACGGGAGTCCAGAACCGGGATTCCCAATCGCAATCACAGTTTGTCCCTGATGAACCATCGATGTCGAGGCGAATGTGAGATGCGGAAACTCAGCCCCTTCCGATTTTAGCAGCGCCAAGTCCTTCGCTTCGTCGATGTAGATCACTCTGGCATCCAATTTCTGCCCAGAGGAGAAGACAGCTACGAGCGAGGTTTGGCCCTTAGCGACATGTGCATTCGTCGCTATGACTCCCGTATCTGTAATTACGAAGCCCGACCCCGATCCATCAGGACGGTCGAGTCGAATCACAGCAGGTCTCGAGAGTTGGACGATCTCTTCGATGGGTAGCTCTGGTCGCATATCTAGTCTTGTTGTTTCACTAAGAGCGGCAGAAACGGACCCTGTAAACGATTGCGAAACTTTCTCCATCGTCACGTCAAAGTGATCTGTTTTCAGAAGCCAGTAATCGCCATGATAGGTTCCATTCAGGGCCATCCACCGCATCGGACCTTGAGTCATCTCTATCTCTTTGGTTGCGTATCCGTCTTTGCTCACTCGGAGGACCATATCGTGTTCGAGGCGGGCTCCAAAAACGGAATGGGTCTTGTGGAAATAGCCACCGGGGACTTTCATTTCATAAGGCGTCGTGCCAACCACAACGCCGTCTATTTCAACTGTGGCACCAGCAGGTGTGCTAGTGATTCTTAGGGTTTCTGCTTTGGCCGACGGCAAACACAAAAGACATGCTGACAAGAGAAGGAGGGACGGATAGGCGTATTTCATTGTGCAACCCTAAGCAGGGACAGTAAAACACTGCGTAGATAATATCATACTACTCTATCGTCCAGTAAATTTCTATTGGGGGGCTTGTTCGTCGTTTCGCTTTGTGTGCCCGGAGCAGGAGAGGATTGGGAGGCGAGGATACTTTGCAAAGCGCGGATCGGTGACGGAGAGTTCGCAAAGGATGAAAACCGAGCCGCGAGACGATTCGATGGAGCGGGCACGCGCGCAAGAAGCGCAGAGGCCGGCGGGCGAAGGACTCGATCCGGTTTCGGGAAAGTCTGTCACAAAAGCTCTGCGCCGCGCGGAAGCACCGGCAGCGAATTGCTTTCCGTCCTCTAACGATTCTCGGGAGGCGCGGACGCCGGAGCAACCGACGGCTCAGCAAGTGCCGGTTTAATGAAGTGGGATTCATCAATCTGCGGATTGATCTCGATTTTCTCCGCGGTCAGGCTCTGTTTAATCTCCGTGCCGGGGCTGCCGGAGTCGATTTTGAATGCGTATTTCAGGCCCTGGACTTCGCGGTAGTCGGAGAAAAACGATTCCCAGGGAATATCTTTGTTGTCGGCTTTGCGGATGCCTTCCCACTTCACGAGAAAGTACGAGGAAGCGTCAAAAAGATAGAAGCGCGCATCGCCGTTTTTGTTCGTGAGTTTCAGGCGATAGACGGGCTTGCCCTCTAGGTCTTCCTTGCCGACGAGCTCAATCTGATTTCCCTTGGCTTTGTAGTCCACCAGGGGGCCATCGAAATCGGATTCATCGGAGATGCTTTTCAAGTCCTCGTCGGACATCGGCTGAACGTCCCGGTTCGGGGCGAAAGGATTGATCGTCCAGCCCGCGGACTTGCCGTCGTAGACGCGCACGAGCTTCTGGCCTTCAATGGAAATTTCCATGTGCATTTTGTGGGGTCGCTTGAGCTCGACGACGAACACACCATCCGCGCCCGGGCCAAAGGAAATGCTTCCGGTGACGCGCTCGGCCTGTACGGCCTTAATCTTTTCGGCGCCTCCACGGGCGTCGAGCGCTTTCTTCACGATTTCATCGGCGGTTTGGGCCCCGGCAGCCAGCGGCAGGAAGCAGAGCATCGCGAGGAAGAGAGTCTTGTTTTTCATTTGTAGCCCGTGTGGCAGATGTGGCGATCGATCGTCGTGCACCCTATTCATCCTAGAAGTAGAAGCGCTTGGCGTCAAATTCGTTGCCAAGCAGGGTCCGCTCGCCAGGATCTTGCCTGTATTCAAATTTGTGAAACAATTTTTCATTAGACTCCCTTGAATGTAGATTGGTGGTGGCGCCGTGGGCGGCGGAGGAAAGAAATCTTCGAGAATCGAGGAAGTGAACCGATGCGACTGCGAGGGAATGCCGGCTGGTTCTTGCTTTGCTTGAGTTTTTGCGGAATCGCCTGGGGCCAACAGGAGCCCGCAAGCGAGGGCCGTCCGATAACGCCCGCGGGGACGCTGGTGCTGGATGCGGCCACGCATTTGCCGGCGGTCGGTGCCATGCCGATGGCGATGCTGCGCAGCCCAGATGCGCTTGGCAAGGATGGAAAGGGCCGGTACCTGTTGATCGTGAATAGCGGCTACGGCGTGCAATTCAGCGAAGCGACCAACAAGGCTCAGCAATCGATTGCCGTGCTGGATCTGAATGCCCAGCCGGATCCGCTGGTGATTCAAAATGTCTATTTCCCGACGCCGCAAAGCGCCAATGTCGGCCTGGCTTTTTCGCCGGCGCTTGGCGCGGACGGTAATTTTGCGCTGTATGTTTCCGGTGGATTCGAAAATAAAGTTTGGATCTTCCGGTTTGATCCGAAGGCCGCTTCGCCCGTACAGCCGGAATCCCCGGGGCCGGATTCGAAAGTGCGGGCGCAATCGTTCGAAATCGCCAGGCCGGGTGACGCAACGTCAGCCGATTACAACAAGGGAAAAGCGGCTCTGTACCCGACAGGATTGGCGGTGACTCGGGATGGTTCCACGCTGGTGACGGCCAACAACCTGGGAGACAGCGTGACGATTGTCCGCGGAATCCAGAGCCTGCGCCGGATGGAGAGAGTGGATTTGCACCACACGGGAAAGCCGGACGAAAACATCTATCCGTACGGCGTAGTCGCCATCGGAAGCGGCAAAAACAGCCGCGCGTATGTGTCGTGCTGGAATGATGCTTCCGTCGCGGTGGTTTCGCTGGGCGACAAGCCCGCGGTTCGAAAGTACATCGGAGTAGACCGGCATCCCACGGCGATGCTTTCGAACGGGGATGGAACGCGGATTTTTGTTGCAAACTCGGATGCGGACAGCGTCTCGGCCATTGATACCGCGACGGATCAGGAGGTCGAGAGAATCAACGTTCGCCTGGCGGAGGAGGCCTTGCCCGGAGCAAGTCCGGAAGGAATTGCGCTGAGCGCGGATGAAAAAATGTTGTATGTGGCCAATGCGCACAGCAATGCAGTGGCGGTGGTCGCGCTTTCCGAAAGAGCGCGCGGCGGGAGCGCGGCGGCGAAGCGGACGGGCACTGCGAATTCGAGAGTGCTGGGCTTTATTCCCACGGGCCAGTATCCGTCTGCTGTGTTTGTTGCAGACGAGAAGCTGTTCATCGGCAATGGAAAAGGAACAGGATTTGAAGCTTCCTCCATGCGCGTGAACAACAGTGGACGCACCCCGAATCCGCCAAACGCCGCCTTCCCGCCCAACAAAGAAAAGAACCGGCAAGGCGGAGAATACAGCGGGGCGATCGTTTCCGGGAACATCAGCATGGTGGCCCTGCCGGATGAGCCGGCGCTGGCGCGCTACACGCAACAGACCATGCAGAATGACGGACTCATGGATTTCGCGCCGCCGAAACTTTTTGCGAACAAAAGCCCTATCAAGCACGTGATCTACATCATCAAGGAAAACCGCACCTACGATCAGGTCTTCGGGGACGTAAAAACCTCGGGCGACGGGCACCCCGCGGATGGAGAGCCGGAGTTTGCTATTTTCGGAAACGGTGCAACCGCGCGGCGGCCGGATGGAACTGCGCAAGCGATAACACCGAACCAGCACGCACTGGCGCAACGGTTCGGCCTTTTCGACCGCTTTTTCGTGAATTCCGAGGCCAGCCCCGACGGCCACAACTGGGCTACGGCTGCCTTCTCCACCGATTACGTGGACAAAGGATTTCGCTGGGAATATTCCGACCGCGGACGCACCTACGATTGGGAGGGCTATAACCGCCTGCCGGACTACGAGCCGCCCGGCGACCTGGATCTCGGCAAGTTCAATGGGGATGTGCTGGCAGCGTTGGCGGACCTGTTGGAAAAACATCTTCCCTACCGCCAAGGCTTCACGGACCTGGCGGAACCGAAAACGCTGTATCTGTGGGATGCGGCGGCGCGCGCAGGATTCTCATACAGGAATTATGGAGAGTTCGTGTCCGTGATCTCGGCGAAAGATGTCGAAGCCGCAGGGCAGAAGAAGAAGAAAAGCTATCCCGACGTTTCGAACGCGATGCGCGCGATCGCCAACAAGGAATCACTCGAAAAGCATCACAGCGCGAGTTTCCGGAGTTTTGATTTGACGGCGCCGGACAGCTTCACGGTGGATTGCTACAAATCGGCGCTGGATGCTTCGACCTCCGTGGATGCGGCGGTCACCCGCGACAATGCGAATGAAAAATGCCGCGGCAATTCGCGGCTCGGCGAGTGGCTCGCGGAGTTTCGCGGCTTCGTTGCAGAACGCGAAGCGGGCCGCGGGGACCCTATGCCCGCGCTGAATATCGTGCGGCTTCCCAACGATCACACCACCGGCATCAAGAAGGATTTTCCGACGCCGCAATTTTACGTGGCCGACAATGATTATGCGGTTGGACGATTGGTGGAAGCGATTTCCTCGAGCGCGTACTGGAAAGATACCGCGATTTTCATCGTGGAAGATGACGCGCAGGCAGGCCCCGACCATGTTGATTCACATCGCTCAGTCGGGCTGGCCATCAGTGCGTACAACCGCCCGGGCGCGCTGATCCACAAATTCCACAGCACTGTCAGCATGATTCGGACGATCGAGATGCTGCTGGGCATCGCGCCGATGAACCAGCTCGATGCGTCGGCGATTCCCATGGATATTTTCCAGGAAACGCCGGATTTGACTCCCTACAAGGCAGTTTTGCCCACGATTGCGGCGGACAACTTGATGACACTCAGACCGAGGAACAAAGCGGAAGCCGAGTGGATGAAAAAATCCATGCGGCAAAATTTCGCCCACGCGGACATGGCCGATCCGCAAATCCTGAATGCCGCGGTCTGGTTTGCATGCACGGGAAATGCATCGTCCCTTCCGGCGGCGGGACAATTGCCCGCGTATCAAGCGATGCGGCTAGGGATTTCCGCGGTGGATGATGCGGAAAAAAACCACGTTGGAAAAGATGACGACGATTGATGCGACCAAGGTCTTGAAGGCCGCATCTGCATAGCGCACATCCGAAAATCAGCGAAACAGCAGCGCGCTGAACTCCGCCAAATTGCGCCGCCACACCATCCAGGTGTGCGCGCCGGGCGTCTCGATGTCCAGGTGTCGAATATTCTTGGACGCCAGCCGTGCGCGAAAATTGCGGTTGAGGTCGATCAAGCGGTCATCCGTCCCGCACGCAATCCAGAGCAAACGCAGTTGCTGCGCTGACTTGGAATCGAGCGCGGGGAAGTCCTTATCGAAATCCGGATTTATGCCGCCGGAGCTGAACGTGCCAATCCACGCAAACTCGTTCAGCGAGTTCAGGCCCGTAAGCAGCGATTCGGAGCCGCCCATGGAAAGCCCTGCGATCGCGCGCGCGTTGCGGTCCTTTATTATCGGATAGGCCGCTTCTACGCGCGGGATCACTTCCGTTAGCAAAGCTTCCCGAAAGAGGTCGAAATTCCGCTGCGTTAACGCGGGATCGCCAGACAACCCGGATTTAGTTGCAAGCACCTCCGGCGCGCCGTAGCCGAGGGGCATGACCACGATCATAGGCTTGGCTTTGCCCTGGGCGATCAGATTGTCCAAGATCACGTTGGCGCGGCCGACGGCAGTCCACGCGCTGGCGTCGTCGCTGTAGCCGTGCAAGAGATAGAGAACGGGATAGGTTTGCTTTGCGCGAGGGTTGTAGCCGGGCGGGGTGTACACGAAGAAGTCGCGCTGATCGCCGACCACGCTGGACTTGTAGAAATGATGATGAATCTCGCCGTGCAGCACGTCGTTGGTTTCCCACGGCAGCGAAGCCGGCCCGGGGACGTGCACCTCGCTCGCTCGATTGAGAAAGTTTGGTTTGATGGCGTAATTCGCGGGATCGAACATGCTCACCCCGTCGGCCACGATCGCGTAGCCGTAATAGTCCGGCGCCAGCGGCTCGGTGGTCACGCTCCAGACACCCTGCTCGTCTTTCTGCATGGGAATCGGTTTGGGCAAGCCCTCCAGCGATACGGCCACCTCTTTGTCGTTGGGAGCGCGAAAGCGGAACGTCACGCGATTGTCCGAGTGGACCTCGGGAGAAATCAGTGGCGGCGTTTGCGCCAGGCCAGTAATTGCTGCGAGCAAGCATGCGAGCAAGAGGAAAAGATTGCGTTTCATGATCCCTCGTCGCGGCGCACTCAGGGAGAATACTATTCCCGGCCACCTGCGCCGAGGGATGATACAACAGACTACGCCGTCCACTATGGCGTAAAAGAGGAACCCCACGCGCTAGTTTGCGCGTGGGCTCTCGGGGTTCTACTCTCGGCGGCGTGTCCGGAACGTCGGCCAGCTATTACTAGGACGCGTCCTTGATGTCCTCTCGCGCCCGTTTCTCGGCGTTCTTTGCTTCTGTCCGGGAACGGGCGTCCGGCTTCAACTCTCGGATCGCTTTGCTCAAGTCCATGGCCTTGTCCTTCGAGGGGGCCGCGCAGGATTTCACGTCGCCTGCCGGCTTTGCACCGGTCACATCCCATTTAAGGCAATTGAACTTGATCGTGAGATTGTGGCTTACGTGAAGCGCGGCCACGCATTCGTTGAGGTTTTTGAACCCCGCGCAAGCATCCTTCAAGGTTGTGCGCGGAGGCAGCACCGCCTGCAACTGCAGAGATAACTTCTTTTCTTCCTCTTTGTTCGCGGCGAGTTGCTCGCTTGCCGTGGGGCTCGGACCTTTCTTGATCCATTTGATTGGATTGTAGGAATGCGCCGCAGTTCCGGCGGCGCCAAGCAAAACGCTCACTGCCGCAATTCCAACGATGATCCATCTGTTTTTCATACTGGCCTCTTTCGAGGGCCGGGCGTGGTTCTTGCATCAGTAGGCCACGCTCTCGGCCCCCCATCGAGGCCTCCAAAGTACAGTACTCCCCCAATCGGTCACACTGGCCTTCTGGTCAGATTTTCAAAGTACAACGACCGGGGAGCGATACGTCGGGCGGGTAGCTGGTAGAGGCCAACTGCAAAGGATGGACACTAGACGGCGGTGAGGAATGAGCCGTCGGGCGCGACGTAGCCGTAGGCCATGCGCGGTGTGTTGAAGGCGAAGGCGGGGTTGCCCTCGCGGTCGAGGAGGATGAGGCCGCCAGTGCCTTGAGTGCGCTTGGAGAGGAGGTGGATGGCGTCGCGGGCGGCGAGATCGGCAGCGGAATCGTCGCAGGACTTGGTACCGGGAGCGGGGTCAAAGCACGTGGCGGGGCGGCGCAGGAAATCGGCGGCGGTCTTGGCCATGACGATTTTCATGATGGCTTCGCCGTAGCCGGTGCAGGAAACTCCGCCGGTTTCGGAATCGGCATAGCAGCCGCAGCCGATGAGCGGCGAGTCGCCGACGCGGCCGGGAAGCTTGCAACAGGTTCCGCCGGTAGACGTGGCGGCGAAGAGGTTGCCGTGGCTATCGAGGGCCACGGCGCCGACGGTGCCCTGCTCGTGGCCGCGGTGATGCTCGGCGGCGTGTTCGTCCTTTTTGCATTTCATCCAGGCTTCCCACTCGGCTTCGCTGACCAGTTCCTCCGGCTTGCAGAGTGTGATGCCGTGCTCGGTGGCGAAACGCTCCGCGCCATCGGCGACCAGCATCATGTGCGGGCAGTTCTCGAGAATTTTGCGGGCGAGTAGGATGGGATTCTTGACGCGATGCAACGTGGCGGCGGCACCGGCGCGAAGCGTGGCGCCGTTCATTACGATGGCGTCGCATTCGACGTGCCCATCGAGATTGAGATGCGAGCCGTAGCCGGCATCGAAGGCGGGATCGTCTTCGAGAACCATGACGGCGGCTTCGACGGCGTCCAAAGCGGAGCCGCCAAGAGAAAGAATGGACCAGCCGGCGGTGAGCGCGCGGCTGCAGCCGGCGTTGCAGGCTTCGACGGCGTCGTCGGGAATGTCCCAGGCGCCGCCGTGAACGATAAGAGATGGTTTCATCGGGATGAGGATGGCAAAGGCATGGCGGTTTGTCTAGGAGCGCAGAGCAAAGTACGGATGAAAAAAAAGCCTAACACAGAGCGCACGGAGGGCCCGGAGTTCACACAGAAGATTAAACCTTCAGACGAAGAAGTCGAGAAGGAAGAGGAGCAGACCAATGAAGACGAGAATGGCGGCGCCGTTGGCGCGGCTGCGCGGGAGGCGGCTGAGCGAGCCGACAAAGGAAGTGGGGATAGCTCTGAAGCGGGACTCTTCACGGAGAACGTAAAACGGGCCAGCGGGCGTGTAGCGGGAAAAGGTGCGGCGAAAAATGGAAATTTCATCGTGAACCCAGATGGAGAAATCATCCCGATGGCGCCACACACAAACGGCGCCCAATGCCAGTAGGAGATAGCCGATGCTGGTAAGAAGACCGAGCGTCGGGCCTGCTCCCCAATACATAGTCCCTCGCAGGAGGTCGAAACCAATCCATTCGTAGGACGCTTGGAAGAGCACAAGGGTTACTCGTCGTCGTGAATGGTGAAGAGGCGGACGACTTCAAATTCTTTTTTGCCGGCAGGCGTGGCGACTTCGATTTCGTCGCCAACCTTGCGATTGAGGAGCGCTTTGCCGATGGGGGACGTGGTGGAAATGAGGCCCTTCTCAACGTCGGCTTCCTCGCTGCTGACGAGCTTGTACTCGATTTTGACGTCGCGCTGGGTGTCCAGAACGACGAGGCGCGAACCGTAGCCGGAGCGGTCCTTTGGGATGTTCGTGAGGTTCAGCATGCTGAGGTCGCCCATACGCTTTTTGAGATGGGCGATCTTGAGGTTGACGTAGCCCTGGCGCTCCTTGGCGTACTTGTATTCGGCGTTTTCGGAGAGGTCGCCGTGCGCGCGGGCGACGGCGATTTCCTTGGGAAGTTCGACGCTTAACTCGTGCGAGAGCTGGTCGATTTCATCCTGCAGCTTTTTCTTAATCTTAGCCAATGGGTCAGACATGGTCGTCAGTTGTCAGTTCGCTAAAAAAAGTCTGCGGAGCCCAGGCATAGCGGATGGTTGCCCGGACCCCGCGCAAGTCAACATTATAGATGGTGGTGAATTGAAGTCACAAGGGGGGCGAGGGACTTACCGGGGGAAATATGTGTTGGCCCGACTCTGCGGGAGGAGGCCGGTCAGGGTCGGGATCATTTGTGCTGGGTGATCCTTGCTATTTAGTGCACCTTTACTTCGAGAGTCTGCGTCTTGGTTTTGCCGGCGGCGTCGGCGATGGTGAGCGTGTAAGTTGTGGTTTTGGTGGGAGTTACGTCCACGCACCGGGAGTAGGAGGGCCAGACGGGATTGGACTGCGGCTCGAGCTTCACGGTTTTGGCGTTGGCCACGCCGTAGCACAATTGAACAGTTTGGCCGCGGCGAATCCCGCCGGGCATGGCGTAAAAATTCTGGATGGCCAACTCCTTGCCCCCAAGTTGTTGGAGGGTGACGCGATCTTGCTCGCGTTGCTTTTCTGATCTTTCCTCTTTGGCGCGACTTTCAATGGCGCGGTTTTCCAGCCAGCGCGAGATTAGAATCCAGCCCACAACCAGCAGGACAATGACCAGAGCCGCGGAGGAGTAGAGTTTGGGATTTTTGAGCAGAGACTTGGGCTGCGGATCCGGTTGCACCAACATGGTTGCCTCGTGATTGAAACAGCCTGCATAGAAAAAATAACGCGAAACGGCATCCGAGGGAAGTAGTTCTAAGGTTGCGGTTCGATTCGCTCTGCTTCGTGGACCAGGTATTTCACCAGGTCATCGAGTTCCGCTGGGCTCAGGAGAGAGTCGTAGCCGGAAGGCATCGGCGTGGTGGGTTGTACTTCCCGGTGGAGAATGTCCGACTTATTCAGGAGGTGGAAGGAGCCGTCGAGGGATTGCAATTGCAGGGAGAAGTTGTCTTCGTTGCGCGCGAGGCCGGTCAAAACGCTGCCATTGCGAAGGGTCACGACAACGGTCCGGGAGCGGGGGTCCGGGTCGCGATTGATGTTGAGAGTTGCGTTTCGAATTTCCGCGGGAGACTGGCTTGCTCCGTAGTTCGAAAGATCGGCGCCGAGAAAGCCGCCGGCACCGTTCATCATGTGGCATTGAGAACATCCGGCTTTTCCAAAGAAGAGAGATTTGCCTCGTTCCGAGTCGCCGGGGAGAGCGGAGGCCGGGCCGATGCCTTGCAGGGCTCGCACGTAAGCCCGGATTCTCTGAAGTTCTTCCGCGCCCAGCGCGGCGAAGGCCGGCATGCCGGCGGCGGGACGGCCCTGCTGCAGGATTTCAAGAAGCTGGGAATCGGTTCGCCGGCGAAGCTCCTGGCGCCGGGCGATGTCCGGGCCGCGTTCTCCGCCGCGGCCGTCCAGGCCGTGGCAAGTCGCGCAGATGGATTCGAATGCTTTCTTTCCCTCGACAGAAGATGTGTTGGTGTTCTTCCGGGCGCGCGCTGAACTACCGCGGTCCGGGATTTGAGACTGAGGGCACGCTTCAGAGGAAAGAAAAAGAAGGGCGCCCGTTATGAAGAAGAAAGGACGCAGGAGGTGCATGCAAGAGTTTCGACTGCTCATGGAGCCACTCGGGCGCGGCATTCACGCATAGCAATAGGGAAGCACCGTGATAACCCAGAGCGCCGTGTTCGTCAATCTTAATCTTGATCGCAGAGGGTATTAATGCGATTTAATTCTGGTGAATTCGACGCCCCTGAGCGTCAGACGGTATTCCCATTGGGGCGTCAAAGGTGCTAGAGTCCGCGGTTAGCATGCGGGAGGCACCCATGAACCGGATTCTTCGCGTTTCACAGTTTGGGCGAATCTGCGGTCTGCTTGCGTTTTCCGGATTTCTTGCACTGGCGAGCGCGCGACTTACGTGGCCGCGGTCCTCCGGCGCAAATCAAACAACCGACAAAGGAGATGTTTCGAGCGCCGACGCGGCATTGCTCGACGGATTTCGGCATGTGGAAGCAGCGTCGGTTTCGGACGCGATGGAACAGATCACCGGAAAAAAGATGTACATGTCGCACCGCATGCGGCCGGTGTTTCCGGCAAAGTTTGCGGGTCTGGCGCTGACGGTGCTGCTGAAGAAAGAAGCGAATCACGATGCGGAAGCGCTGAAGGGCATGCTTGCGGCGATCGATCACGGAGGGCCGAGCTCCGTATACGTGATGGTGGTGGAGGATGGAAACGATATCGCAGGGATTGGCGGGCTGATGGGGACGGCGATGGCGGCGCGGAATTTCTCGGGCGCGGTGATTGATGGAGGCGTGCGAGACGTCAGCTACCTTCAGAAGATCGGTTTTCCGGTCTTTGCGGTGGGCATCGTGCCGTCGACATCCGTTAGCCATTATCGTTTCGCGGGATCGAACATTCCGGTGGTGTGCGATGGCGTGAGCGTGAGCCCGGGTGATTTTATCGTCGCAGATACGGATGGCGTGGTGGTGGTACCGCGGACGGAAGCGGCGCAAGTGCTGGCGGCGGCAAAGGAGCTGGATTACAAGGAACATTCGATGTACGGGACGATCGAAAAATTGAAATCGATCGAGGAAGCGATGGCGAAATTCGGGCGGCTGTAGAGATGAATGCTTCCTTCATGACGGTCTGCTCTCAGGTTTTCACGCCACGAGGCATTGCCGGATGGTGCGCAAAAGGTTTGCCGTTTCTGCTGGCCATCTTTGTCTGTGCCGGAAATGTGCAAACGAAGGCGGCGGGTTCGGCCCTATTTCTTGCCGGGGCGTGTTTTATCGGTAGCGCGCAGGAATCCGCGAGCGGATCTGTGTCGGTCAAAGTGGACGTGCAGCCCAGTGAGCTGCGGTCCCAGCCGGCCGGGGCAAACTGGCTTTCCTACAATGGGGACTATACGGGCAGGCGGTTCAGCAGCCTGGATCAAATTAATACGGAGAATGTTCAGAACCTGCGCGCGCAGTGGGTGTTTCACGTGCCGAACTCGGACAATCTCGAGGTGACGCCGTTCGTGGTGGACGGGCTGATGATCGTGACGTCGGCGAACGACGCCTACGCGCTGGACGGGCAGACGGGCCGCAGCATTTGGCACTATTCGCGGCCGATTACGGAGGGGCTGATTGACGATGCTTCGCAGCATCACAACCGGGGCGTGGCGATGCTGCATTCGCGCGCGTACATGGAAACGGACAATGCGCATTTGTTGTGCCTGGACGCGCGCTCAGGGCACCTGATTTGGGATGTGGCGTATACGGATGGAAACAAGAATTATGGCGCAACGAGCGCGCCACTGGTGGTGAACGGGAAAGTGATTGTGGGCACGTCCGGGGGAGATGACGGCGTGCGCGGATTCGTGGCGGCGTATGACGCGGAGACGGGAAAACTGGCGTGGCGATTCTGGAATATCCCGGGACCGGGTGAATTCGGTTCGTCGAGTTGGCCAGGGGAGATTTATAAGCATGGGGGCGGCACGACGTGGATGCCGGGGACGTTCGACCCGGGGCTGAACACGTTGTATTGGGGAACGAGCAATCCTTCGCCGGACTTCGACGGCGGGCCGCGACCGGGCGATGATTTGTATACGGATTGCGTGCTGGCGCTGGATCCGGATACAGGAAAACTTAAATGGTATTTCCAATTTACGCCGCATGATTTGTTTGATTACGACGCGACGGAAACGCCAATGCTCGTGGATGCGGAGTATCAAGGTCAGCCGCGGAAGCTGCTGGTGGAAGCGAATCGCAATGGTTTTCTCTACGTTCTGGACCGGACGGACGGACAATTCCTGAGCGCGACGCCGTTCGTAGAGAAGCTGAATTGGGCGAAGGGCATTGATTCGAAGGGCCGTCCGATTCGAACGGAAGTGCAACCGACAGCGGAGGGAACGCGGGTGTGCCCGGGTTTTGCGGGCGCGACGAACTGGTATTCACCTTCGTACAATCCTGCGTTGGGTCTTGTGTATTTTTTCGCGCTGGAAGATTGCGACGTGTATTTGAGGAAGCCGCAGGAATTTAAGGAAGGCCGGACGTACTATTCGACGGGTGTGCGACACAGTTCCGGTGATCACGGGCAGAAGATTTTGCTGGCTTTCGCGCTGGACTCGACGAAACCGGTTTGGAGGTACGTGCAAACGGGCGGCGCGCATTCTTCCGCGGGGACGATGACGACGGCGGGAGGACTGGTGTTTTTCGGAGACACCGGGCAATCGCTGGAGGCGGTGGATGGGCGAAGCGGAAAGGCGCTGTGGCACTTCAACATGGGGCAGGCGATTCATGCGTCGCCGATGACGTATGCGGTGAACAAAAAGCAATATGTGGCGATCGCGGCGGGGAGTGACATTTTTAGTTTTGGTTTGCCGTAAGGAACAAAGGATTTCGGATCAAACTGGGATGAAGGAGGAATTTGAAATGTTTACGAGTGTTAGCACGAGAAGAGGTTTTGCGGCGCGGCTGGCTGCACTTTTTCCGGGGCTTGGCGTTGCGGGTATGGCTGCAGCAATGCCGGGGACGGCGGAGCAGAGCAGCAACGCCGTTCAAAAACTGAACGGGGATGGAAAACCGGCAGGGAAAGGTTTTATTACTCCGCTGATTATTCACAACGGGCTGATCTACATCGCGGGGCAGGGTGCGCATTCACGGGGAGACAAGTCCGACGCGGGCAAAACGCCGACGATTGAAATGCACACGCAGATGGTGATGGATGGGGTGAAGGCCACGGTGGAGGCGGGCGGCGGAACGATGGACAGCATCCTGCAACTGACAGTATTCCTGGCGAAGCTGGACTACTACGACGGGATGAATTCGGTGTTCAAGACGTATTTTCCGAATGGCGGACCGGCGCGCACGACGGTGGCGGTGGCTGGGTTGCCCGGCGAGTCGCTGGTGGAGATTAACTGCATCGCGGCGGTGCTGCGCGACGTGAAGAAGGAAGGGTGAGCCGATGGCATTCAACGAGAGCTGGAATCGCAGAACATTTCTTGGGACGCTTGGCGCGCTTGCAGGGATGCTATTCGGAAAAGGCAAGGCGTTTGCCTTTTCGCCGGCTGCGGGCGGTGCGGCCGCTCCAGTCTCCGGATTCGGTGCGAGCGGAAATGTGTATGAGGAATTGGGCGTGACCACCGTTATCAACGGGCAAGGGACGATGACGATGCTGGGTGGTTCGCTGGGGCGGCCGGAAGTGGAAGCGGTGATGGCGCTGGCGGCGCAGCATTTTGTGAGCATCCCGGAGCTGGAAGTGGCGGCGGGGAAACGAATCGCGGAAATGTTGAAATTGCCGGAAGGATATTCCGCGATCGTGACTTCGGGAGCGGCGGCGGCGATGACGTCGGGGCTTGCGGGAATCCTCACCGGGAACAATCCGGAATTCATCGAGCAATTGCCGGACCTGACGGGAATGAAATCGGAAGTAATCATTCAACGATCGCACCGGAATCCGTTCGATCACCAACTGCGCGCCACGGGCGTGAAACTGGTGGTGGTGGAATCGCGAGAAGATGTGAAAAGGGCGATCAACGCAAAGACAGCGATGATGCATTTTACGAATTTTGCGAACGCCGAGGGGCAGATCAAAGTCGAAGAGTGGGTGAAGCTGGCGCACGAAAATCAAATTCCAGCTTTTATTGATGCGGCCGCGGATACGCCGCCGGTTTCGCATCTGTGGGACTACGCGAACATGGGGTACGACTTGATTGCCTTCAGCGGGGGCAAGGCCATTCGCGGGCCGCAGTGCGCGGGGATTTTGATGGGCAAGAAAGAGCTGGTGGCCAACGCGCTGCTCAACAACAGCCCGCATGAGGACACGCTGGGGCGGAGTTCGAAAGTCGGCAAAGAGGAAATCGTGGGGATGGTGAAGGCGCTGGAGCTGTATTTGAAGGAGGATCATGAAGCACTCAATAAGGAATGGTGGCGGCGGCTGGATGCGATTGCCGCGCAGATCACGAAGACCCCCGGCGTGAGCACGTCCTTTTCCGTGCCGGATGTGGCGAATCATGTGCCGCACTTGGAAATTTTCTGGGATCCGCGGAAGATTTCGATTTCGCCACGCGAGGCCGGCCATGCGTTGCGGGCGGGAAAGCCTTCGATTGTTTTGGGGTCGTCGGAGCGAGGGTTGTCCACGAATTCGTTCATGTTGCAACCGGGGGAAGAGAAAATCATTGCGGATCAACTGACGCAGCTGTTCAAGGCGCACGCGATGGCGAGTTAGAGATTCGAAACGGGCGCATGAGCAACCCTTTGTTCGAATTGCGGCGCAGCGATGAATGAGCCGGCGAACAGCAGCGTCCGGTGGTTCCTCATTTTTTGGCTGTTCGTCTTGAGCGCGGTGGCTTTTCTCGACCGCATCAATATTTCCATCGCGGGATCATCGATCGCTTCGGAGTTTGGACTGAGCAAAGTCCGGTTGGGATGGGTGTTCAGCGCGTTTCTGGTTGGGTATGCCTTGTTTCAGACGTTGGGTGGTTGGCTGGCCGACCGTCTCGGACCAAGGCGTGTACTTACATTGGGGGTTTTGTGGTGGGGATTATTCACAGCGCTGACGGCGACCGTTTCGAACAGGCTGACGGGAGCGTTGGTTCTTTTCATTGCGATTCGTTTCCTTCTCGGGGCGGGAGAAGCGATCATTTATCCGGCTTCGAATCAATTCGTCGCGCGATGGATTCCTTCGAAGGAACGCGGTGTTGCCAACGGAGTGATTTTTGCGGGCGTGGGTGTCGGCGCGGGCGTCACACCCCCGCTCATAACCTTTCTTCTGATTCATTATGGCTGGCGACTGTCGTTTTGGATCAGCGCCGGCATTGGGCTGCTTGTCGGGGTTGTGTGGTATGCGATCTCAAGGGACACACCGGAAGGACACCCGCGAGTGTCGGCTGCGGAACTCGCCAGCATCCAAGCTGGACGGACTTTCGGGCCGGCGACTGGTGTGGAGCAGAAGGAGCTTGTTTCGTGGACAACGATCCTGAAGAGCAAGGAAGTTTGGGCCATAACCTTCAGCTACTTTTGCTACGGTTATGTGGCTTGGATTTTTTTGGGCTGGTTTTACATTTACCTCAAAGAGGTACGCAGGCTCGACCTGAAGTCCAGCGCAACGCACACTAGTTTGCTCTTTCTGGCCATGGCGGCGTGTGCTCCACTCGGAGGAGTGCTAAGCGACCAGTTGGCACGCGAGTACGGAGAGCGAGTTGGACGGTGCGGAGTTGCAGTAGTAGCGTTGAGCTTCACGTCGATCCTTTTGCTGCTCGGCTCTCGAGCCGCAAGCGCGGAATTGGCAAGCGCAGTGCTTGCAGGTGGTGCGGGCGCGCTCTACTTTTCACAAAGTTCTTTCTGGTCGGTGACCGCCGAAATTGCCGGAGCATCGGCGGGGACAGTTTCGGGATTCATGAACATGGGGGCGCAGCTAGGAGGCGCAGTCACTGTTGCTGTGACGCCTCTGATTGCTGGTTGGTTCGGTTGGAGCGCTTCCTTCTATGTGGCTGCTGGTTTGGCCGCGGCGGGAGCGGTTGCCTGGCTGGCCGTGGACCCGAGCGCCAAACTCGCTCCCAGCCAGCGAGAAACGAGCTCGTGAAGCAGAGTTTCGCGAAGATACATGGATGCCTTTATTTTCCCAGTTCCCCGTTTTCCTGACGCCTGGCAAGAAACATTTGCTCAATTGATATTCCTCGTTAATGCGCGCGTGACGATTGCTGGTTGAAGCTCCACAGGGTCGACTTCGTCGACTTCAACCTGGAGGAAAAAATGCATCCTAGTGACACAAGAAAATGGAGAGCGAAAGCCACCGCTTGCGCGCTCACGGTCGCCATATCCGTTTTTGGCCTTGGGGCGCCGGCCCGAGCCGGAGACGATCTGGACAAGGCGGTCGATGAGCTTAAGACGGCCACCCCGATCAAGCACGTCATCATCATTGTCGGCGAGAATCGGAGCTTCGATCACCTTTACGCTACCTATGTGCCAAAACACAGATCAGAAAAGGTGCTGAACCTATTGTCCGAAGGCATCATCAATGCCGATGGGACGCCGGGCCCTAATTTCGCCAAAGCGCAACAATATAAGATCGTGTCGGCCCCCAATGTCGGCAAGTTCTTCAGCAGCGCGGATATGGCGAACAAGGAACTCTACGCCACGCTGCCGGCGCCCGATGTGAACGGCGTGCAAAATCCTCCCGCTGCCGTCCTCCTGGGCCTTGGCGGCGATCCGGGCTTGGCTCCCCAGGATCAATTTCTCATGGGAACTGGGGGCACTGGTTTGCCCTTCAGTGAGGGTCCGGATACTCGCATTCCCAACGTCAACAACCTGCCGCCGGGTCCCTTCCAATTGACCGGGCCGAACTTGCCGTTCGACGCCTACGCCGGCGACACCGTCCATCAGTACTTCCAAATGGTCCAGCAGGTGGATTGCGCCATCGACGCAGAGCACGTATCAAAGGATAACCCCACAGGTTGTCTGCATGATCTCCAGTCGGCGATCGACACCACCTACAGCACGCCCCCTAGCGGCACGCCGCATGACACCGGGCAGACCATGGAATTTTTCAACATGCAGAACGACGACGCCCCTCTCTTCAAATCTCTCGCTGACAAATACACCATGAGCGACAATTATCACCAGCCAGTCATGGGTGGCACCGGCCCGGACAGCCAGCCGCTTGGCTTTGCCGATCAGATCTTCTTCAGCGACGGCAAAGGCAATCCCGCGACGCCTCCGGCGAACCGCATTTATAATCCCGACCCACAGCCTGGAACGCTCAACCTCTATGCACAGCGAGCGCAATGGTTCAATTGCTCCGACCCTAGCCAGCCGGGCATCGCCGCGATCACAAACTATTTGAATGCACTGCCCTATGCGGTGCAAACGAAGTGCGGTCCCGGGGAGTATTGGCAGGCCGTCAACGTCAACCCTGCCTTCACGCCTAAAGGAACGCCGCAGTCCGGTCTGGTCGTTCCGCAGACGATGCAGAAGAGCATTGGCGATGTGCTGACCGCCAACAATATCCCGTGGAAATATTATGGCGGCGGGTTCAATGCCAGCGGAACGGGCGGCCCATTGGACGGGCTCTATTGCAATATCTGCAACCCGTTCGAGTATGAGTCGGTCTATCCGAGCATGGTTGCGGATCACATGCGGGATGTGACCGATCTCTTCAGCGATCTTGTAAACGGCACGCTTCCCGCGGTTTCCTACGTGAAGCCAGACGGTGTCATGGATGGCCACCCCGCTTCCTCGAAGTGGGGCCTCTTCGAGGCCTTCGCCAAGAACATCATCGAACTTGCGCAAAGCAACCCGGAGCAATGGGCCGAGACCGCGATCTTCGTGACTGTGGATGAAGGCGGGGGCTTCTACGACTCGGGCTTTATCCAGCCGGTAGATTTCTTCGGGACGGGCCCGCGCATACCGATGATCGCGGTTTCGCCGTTCTCGACCGGCGGCCATATCAGTCACGTTTATAGCGAGCATTCCTCTTTCGTGAAGTTTGTCGAACGCAACTGGATGCTCGATTCGACGCTCAGCGACCGCAGCCGCGATAACCTGCCCAATCCCGTTCAGCACGGGCACTCGTACGTGCCGCGCAACATGCCGGCGATTGGAGACCTGTTCGACTTGTTCGATTTTGATCATCATCGCGACGGAGACCAGGATGGCGGGGACCACGATGGCCGCTAAAGCAGTGTAGCCCTCGCGCATGCAACCCGGCGCCGGCAGGAATGCTCTGCCGGCGCTTTTTTTGCGTCGTCGGAATCGCTTCTGCAACTGGGATAACCAACTCCCGATGAACGTCTCTGTCTAAATGAAATGGGAAATTCTGGCGGAGAGAGGGGATTCTACCTGAGCTTCATTGTATCGATAACCTATCTGCAGTTGCGCAACTCCGCCAATCAGCGGCAGCGACGGCTTAAGTATGTTCCGCACTTCAGACTTGGAAAAGTTCGATCCCGTGCGCTTTTCCGAAATTGCGCGAGTACTTCTTGTCCGTTCCATTGTTCCAATGTTCGTGTACGCCAAGGCTGCGGCATCGGATGCCGTCGCGTTCAGGATCATAGACCGTCTTCGAAGGTGAGTCATGAGCCAAGGCAGATTCGCGCAGGTAGTTATCGGCATTCTTGATATCCGGAAGATCGGGCCATTCCGAAGTGAGAAAATCGAAGCCGACGGAATCGATCGCTACGCCGTCAAACGACATAAAAATGCTGTTCGGCCAGGCATCGTTGAATGGCGCCATCTTCCACTTGCGATGTGGCGGACCATCCACGTTGTCGTTTCCATAGAGCCCATCAATAATAAAAAGGATGGTTTTCTCTCCGAGGTCTTTATGACCCAAATAATCCGTAAACGCGGAGTAACTTGCCGAACCATCGTTGTTGTGATGGAAACCGTCGTGCGCGTTCTTGCGCCAGTCCGGGTTGATACTCGTAGCGCCGAAGAGATTCTTCGCGCAAAGTGTCACCCCTGAACTCACATGCGCTCGCAACACGGCAGCATCAATTAAGTAGGCGGCCTCAACCACCGTGGTATCGAGTCCCTTAGCGTTGTTGCTTTCCACTGAGAAAGGAATCGCGTTGGGTTTGAACTCGGCCTTTACTCGTCCATCGCCTCCGATATGGTCTACGAACCCAACACTCGGAAATTGATGGTGAATTTTGTCGTAGAGATTACCGGGGATCCATCGACTCGAATCGAAGACAGTGATCGCTGCTTCCGGCACCCGGCCCGGACCGGTCAATTGCCGGACGAGCGAGAGGAGCATATGAGGCGACGAGTTCAGGCGTTCGATTGTGCCATGATCCGTTGTGTTGTTCAGGTTGGCCTTGATGGCGATCTTCTCTCCAGCCTTGTATCCCGTGTCACCGCGATCATGAGTGCGATTGAAGTAGTGAAAGATGGAGTTCCATGCCTGTGCTTCACTTTTTTGATTTGTAAGAGCGCGAATGGACCGGGAAACCATGCGGTCAATCACAGACTGTTCATTGTGGGCATCGGTCCACCACGAACCCGTGCCATCCCAGGTCACAGCCGCCGGATCGTGCGCCCAAGTGACTCGCCCGGGAACCACGCCGCGGGGAACTCCTAATGGCGAAAGCGGCTCGAACAAGGAGGGCCGCAGGTACGTGGCCGCTGCAAGAGCCAGCGCGAATTGTCGCCGCGTCATGTCCATTTTGACTTGCTCCTTTCGCACAAAATCTTACGGTTCCGAGGATCATTCTACTTGAAAGCGCAGAAACTGCTGCAGCCCATTCACAAACAGCACAGTCTTGCGTTGGAAAGCCGTAGTTCCAGCGCGGGGACCTCGAACTGCCAAGCGAATTGTACCTGACGACGCAATTCGAATCGAGACGTAGTCACCGTATGGCGATGCGCAGCCTGGTCGAGCTGGCAAATTAACTTTGCCAATGCCGCCATCGAACGGTGCGACCGAGACCCACTCGTACTTCGCAGCACCTTCATCTCGCGAGGCGCGCGTCCTTCGGAACACTTTTTATGGCATACAACTGGCCTGCACCGACAATCGTCATTGCGTGGCCAAGGAGATGCGACCAAGCGCTATTGCTGCCAGCCCCCTCCGAGTGCTTGGTAGAGCTGAACTAGAGCCAACAATTCATTGAGCCGTGCCTGCACAAGGCCAAGCTCCCCAGAGAAGGCGTTGGTTTCGTTGGTCAAGACTTCCAGATAGCCCGTGACACCACCCGTGTAGCGCATGTGGGAAAGACGCGCCGCGTCCTGGGCGGATCGGAAAAGCAGTTCTTGCTGTGTGCGGAATTCCCGGGTCTTGTGGTATGCCACGAGGGCATCGGAAACGCTGCGAAAGGCTCCCTGAATCGATTGTTGATAAAACAGCACCGCCGTCTGCTGGCGTGCCTCCGCGAGACGCACCTCAGAGCGGAGCCTGCCCCCGGTAAAGATTGGCTGGGCCAGCGAGGCGCCGAAGCTCCACGCGCCAGCGGGTCCGCTGAACAAATTGGTGAGCGCAGAACTCTGGAAGCCACCGGCGCCGCTCAGCGAGATCTGAGGAAAATAGTCGGCTCGCGCCACGCCGATCTCCGCGTTTGCCGCAACCAGCTGCGCTTCCGCCTGGCGAATGTCGGGCCGACGCTCGAGCAGAGACGACGGAAGCCCGGGCGGCACTTCGGGAGGCTGGCGTTGCTCGGTGAGTGTCCGCCCTCGGGGTACGTCACCTGGATTCTGACCAAGCAGAATGCTGAGAAAGTTTTCCTGCTGCTCTATTTGCTGTTCGAGGGAGGGGATCTCCGCGCTTGCCGTAAATACCAACTGCTCGGCCTGGCGCACGTCGAGCAGTGACGTCGAGCCCCCGTCGGACAGGATGCGTGTGAGCCGCAGCGATTCCTGCCGCGAATCGAGCGTGCGTTTTGAAATCTCCAGCTCGAGGTCGAGCGCCCGCAGCTGGAAGTATGCGCTGGCGACATTGGCCACGAGCGTGGAGACTACTTCCTGGCGGGCCCATTCGCTCGCAAGGAGATTCGCTCTTGCGGCTTCGGTTGCGCGCCGAAACTTTCCCCAAAAATCAAGTTCCCAAGCGGCGGAAAGGTTCACCTGTCCGGTGCTCGTTTCAAAGGCGGGAAGAAACTTGGACTGGGCGGTGCGGTTATCGGAGATTCCCGCGTCGGCACTTATGCTTGGAAACTGATCGGCGCGAGTGATCCCGAGTTGCGCTCGAGCTTCGAGCACGCGGGATGCAGCGATGCGCGAATCATAATTTTGGGTAAGCGCCGTGCGGATGAGCATGCGCAACTGCTCGTCCTGGAAGATGTCCCACCACTTTTGGTCACCGAGCGGCGCGAACTGCGTTTGTGCGGTTTCGCTGGAGATCGCTCCCCGGTACGAACCGGGCACCGCGACGGCAGGCCGCTGGTAATTCGGACCCAAGGTGCAGCCGGAAGTCAGAAGAGTGGCGCTCAACAAGAAAATGCAGGGCTTCATTCTAGTCAGCCTCGGATGGTGCGCCTTCGGTAGCGGCGAGCAGCCGGCGTTGTCTGTCGGCACCGGACCACTTCTCGACCAGATAAAACATGGCGGGGATGAAGAAAATACCAAGGAGGCTCGCAGACAGCATGCCTCCGATGACGGCCGTGCCCATGATCTGACGGGCTACGGCTCCGGCGCCGGAAGCGGTCCACAGCGGGACAGCGCCAAGAATGAATGCGAAAGAAGTCATCAAGATCGGACGAAGCCGCAGACGCGCACCCTCCAGCGCCGCCTCGGCCAGTGGCTTGCCCTCTTCGTATTGCTCTTTCGCGAACTCCACGATCAGGATCGCGTTCTTGGCCGCCAAGCCGATCAACATCACCAGACCGATTTGCGAGTACACGTCGCTTTCGATCTGCACCATGTAGCTCGGTAGAAAGGCGGCGAGAATCGTCCGGCGCAACCACAAAGCGAAAAACGCTCCAAAAATTGCAACCGGGGTGCTGAGAAGCACGCTGAAGGGAAGAGACCAGCTTTCATACAATCCGGCGAGAATCAGGAACACGAACAAAAGAGAGAACCCGAAAATGGCCGCCGCCGGAACCCCTTCCCGCGCTTTCTTTTCCTGAAAGGACATCCCGAGGTAGTCAAACCCCATCTGACGCGGCATCGTTTTCCGGAAAACGTCTTCGAGAGCGGTCATCGCCTGGTCTGCGCTGTAGCCGGGAGCGGCGGCGCCATTAATTTGTGCCGCGCGATACTCGTTGAATCGCATCGTGAATTCAGGGCCATCGCGAGGCTCAAATCGAGTGATAGAAGCGAGGGGAACCATTCCGCCTTTGTCATTTCGCACGTAAAACTGGCCGACATTTTCCGGCCGGGTGCGATAGTCGCCTTCGGCCTCGACGTAGACCTGCCATTGGCGACCAAAGCGATTGAAGTAGTTGATGAATAAACCGCCCATAAACGTTTGGAGCGTTTGGTACACGTCCTTAACGGCTACGCCTTGCTTGATGACTTTTTCGCGATCCACATTGGCGTACAACTGGGGCACGCTGGCGAGAGATGTCGTGCTGAGACCTGCGATTTCCGGGCGCTTGCCCGCTTCGGCAAGGAACGTATTGAGATTCGAAGAAAGAAACTCGAGATCCATCCCGGCACGATCTTCGAGAACGAAGGTAAATCCGCCGGAAGTCCCAACTCCTGGAATGGCAGGGGGAGAAAAGGAAAAGGCTACGCCCTCCGGAAGCGATGCTAGTTGCTCGTTGATGTGCTGCTTGATCGCCTGGAGTTGCTCGGAGCGCGAGGTCCGTTCGTCCCACGGTTTCAACGTCACGAAGAAGAAGGCGTTGTAACTCGTCCGTACGAAGCTGAGAAGGCTGAAGCCGATGACGCTCGTCGTGTGCTCAACGCCCGGCGTCTTGGCCAGTGCGTTTTCGATTTTCGCAGCTACTTCGTCCGTTCGCTCAAGAGAAGCAGCGATAGGAAGCTGCAGATTGACATACAAATAGCCTTGGTCTTCGTCGGGAAGAAAGCTTGCAGGCACTTTGTTCCCGAACCAACCCGCTCCGACCGCGAGAGCTGCAAGCAAGATGATTGCAATTGCGCTTTTGCGGATGAGAAAACCGCACACGCGGACGTACCACTCGGTGGCGTTGGCGAAGACACGATTGAACCAACCGAAAAACGCTCTGAGCGGCCCACCGGAGGAGGTCTTCGGACGGAGCAACAGTGCGGCCAACGCCGGGCTCAGGCTCAATGCGTTGAACGCAGAAAGGATTACGGAAAACGCGATGGTGACGGCAAATTGTTGATAAAGGCGTCCGGTGATCCCGGGTATGAAGGCGGTAGGAACAAAGACGGCAGAGAGAACCAGAGCGATGCCGATGACGGGACCTGAAATCTCTTCCATCGCTTTGAGTGCCGCCGCTTTCGGTGCGAGACCGTCTTCGATGTGACGCTCGACTGCTTCGACGACAACGATGGCATCGTCAACGACAAGACCGATCGCCAGGACCAAGCCGAACAGCGAGAGCGTATTGATCGAAAACCCGAACAGCGGAAAGAAAATGAAGGTGCCCACAAGGGACACGGGGACGGCAAGCAGCGGA
>Ga0210409_10000452_pt1 | contig 68664 bp, 65 predicted proteins | sample IncBWH17MmetaG_FD_161649 | JGI IMG/M metagenome (GOLD analysis project Ga0210409, IMG submission 161649) | Forest soil microbial communities from Barre Woods Harvard Forest LTER site, Petersham, Massachusetts, United States - Inc-BW-H-17-M | ecosystem: Environmental > Terrestrial > Soil >... | reverse complement strand
AGCCGGAGGATGCAACTTTCAAGGCCGCCGCAGCTGGTGCCGACTGGGCCAAGACGCCAGGCTTTGCAGTCGATTTCACAGATGCAGCCGGCAAGACCAGCTGGCCTATCACCAGCGCTTCGTTCATCCTGCTGCATAAAACCCAGGCTGATGCAGCCAAGGGCAAGGAAGTCCTGAAATTCTTCGCATGGGCTTACAAGAACGGCGGCGCATCGGCTACCGAACTGGACTATGTTGCAATTCCTGAGTCGGTCGTGAAACTGGTGGAAGAGTCCTGGAAAGCGCAGATCAAGGACAATGCAGGCAAGGCTGTCTGGTAATTGTTTTAGGCTGCTCTCAGGCTGACTTAGTCTGAGAGCAGCAGTGTTTGCCGATGCAGAAAGTGCAGAAAGTGCAGAAGTACAGCGGGCGGCTGCTCAGGAAAGATTGAGACGCGCCCGTGTCGTTGAATTTTGTTTAGTTGTAACCCTAGTCCCCCACGCGAAACATCTCCAGGTCGAGCGCGGTCCGGCTGCTGGATGTTTTGCCGCCGCATCTTATTCTTCATCGGATATCGCTACTCATGAGTGCAAATATTCCTGTCATGGCACAATCGATCTCACCCCAGGCAAGCACCGCTGAACAGGCGGGCATATCCCATCAGACCTTGCTGGCCACCATGCGCAAGCAACGGATCCAGGATTTCCTGTTCCACAAGGTTACGCTGCTGTTTTCGCTGATCGTGCTGTTCGTCCTGCTGGGGATCATCGTCTGTCTGGCAATCGGCGCCTGGCCGGTATTCCACGAATTCGGTCCTTCCTTCATCACCACTGTCGAATGGGATCCGGTCAACGACCATTACGGCGCCATGATCGCCATCGTCGGCACCCTGGTGACGTCCTTCATTGCGCTGGTGATCGCGTTCCCGGTCAGTTTCGGCATCGCTCTGTTCCTGACTGAAATCTGCCCAGCCAAATTGCGCCGGCCGCTCGGCACCGCGGTAGAGTTGCTGGCCGGCGTGCCAAGCATCATCTATGGCATGTGGGGCTTGTTCGTGTTTGCGCCGCTGTTTGCCCAATATGGCCAGCCCTTCCTCGCCTCCACGCTGGGCAATGTGCCGGTCATCGGCGTCCTGTTCAGCGGCCCCAAAATGGGTATCGGCCTGTTGACTGCCGGCCTGATCCTGGCGGTCATGATCATCCCGTTCATTTCCTCCGTCATGCGCGACGTCTTTGAAGTCGTCCCTGCGGTACTGAAAGAGTCGGCCTACGGCCTTGGCTGCACCCGCTGGGAAGTGGTGCGCAAGGTGGTGCTGCCGTATGCCAAGACCGGCGTCGTCGGCGGCGTCATGCTTGGCCTCGGGCGGGCGCTGGGCGAGACCATGGCGGTCACTTTCGTGATCGGCAATGCGCAGCGCTTGTCGTGGTCGCTATTCGCGTCTGGCAACAGTATCGCATCGACGCTGGCGAATGAAATCGCCGAAGCGTCCAGCACGCTGCACGTGTCGGCCTTGTTTGCGCTGGGCCTGATCCTGTTCGTGATCACTTTCATCGTGCTGTCGATCGCCAAAATCATGTTGATGGGCATGTCCCGTAAAGAAGGGGCCAAATAATGAATTCTCCACAAATCGATACCGACGTCCTGGCTGCTCCGGTCAACCAGGTCTACCGCAAGCGCCTGCTGATGCATCGTTTAGGCATGGTGCTGTCGTTCCTGGCGATGGCGCTGGGGATCGCCGTGCTGGCATGGATCCTGGCGACCCTGGTGATCAAGGGCTTCGGCGCCCTCAACCTGGGCATCCTGACGCTGAACACGCCGGCGCCCGGTTCCGGTGCAGGCGGCCTGCTGAATCCGATCATCGGCAGCCTGATGCTGGTCGGCCTGGCGACAGTGATCAGCACACCGATCGGCATCCTGGCCGGCATCTACCTGGCCGAGTATGGCGAGGAAAGCAAGCTGGCGCAGGTGACGCGTTTCGTGACCGACATCATGCTGTCGGCGCCGTCGATCGTCATCGGCCTGTTCGTGTATGCGATCTACGTCGCCAAGGTCGGCCACTTCTCAGGCTGGGCTGGTTCCTTCGCACTATCGCTGATTGCGGTGCCGGTCGTGGTGCGGACTACCGACAACATGCTGAAACTGGTGCCTGGCAATCTGCGCGAAGCGGCGTTCGCACTCGGTGCGCCGCGCTGGAAAGTGGCCTTGCTGGTGCGTCTGCGCGCAGTCAAGGCGGGGGTGGTCACCGGCGTGCTGCTGGCGGTAGCGCGTATCGCCGGTGAAACGGCGCCGCTGCTGTTCACTGCTTTGAACAATCAGTTCTTCAGCACCAACATGAACAAGCCAATCGCCAACCTGCCGGTCGTCATCAGCCAGTTTGCGATGAGCCCGTTTGACAACTGGGTGCCGCTGGCATGGGGCGGGGCGCTGCTGATTACCTTCAGCGTGCTGGCCTTGAACATCGTATCGCGGTCATTATTCAGCCAGAAAATTCCGGGCTAATTTCAGGTTAATGTATTCACTTAGATTGCCATCCTTATCATGCAAACCTCAATGAAACCGAATCAACTCGATATGACTTCGATAAAGGCGCCTATGAAGCCGCCGACCATAGAAATCTCGCAGCTGAATTTCTTTTACGGTAATTTCCAGGGCTTGAAGAATATCAATCTGCAAGTGAACGAAAAGAAAGTCACGGCATTCATCGGCCCTTCGGGCTGCGGCAAATCGACCTTGCTGCGCACGCTCAACCGCATGTACGACTTGTATCCCGGCCAGCGCGCCGAAGGCAAGATCATCTACGCCGGCCGCAATATCCTGGAGCCGGGGCAAGACTTGAACATGCTGCGCGCCAAGGTCGGCATGGTGTTCCAGAAACCGACGCCGTTTCCGATGTCGATCTACGACAATATCGCTTTCGGCATCCGCCTCTACGAAAACCTGCCCAAGGGAGAAATGGACGAGCGCGTCGAATGGGCGTTGTCGAAAGCCGCCTTGTGGGGCGAAGTCAAGGACAAGCTGAACAAGAGCGGCCTGAGCTTGTCCGGCGGCCAGCAGCAACGGTTGTGCATCGCCCGCAGCGTCGCGGTGCGTCCTGACGTGCTGCTGCTGGATGAACCGACTTCGGCGCTGGATCCGATCTCGACGGCCAAGGTGGAAGAGCTGATCAGCGAACTCAAGCAGGACTACACCATCGCCATCGTCACCCACAACATGCAGCAGGCGGCGCGCTGTTCGGACTACACCGCTTACATGTACCTGGGCGAGCTGGTGGAATTCGGCGAGACCGACCAGATTTTCATGAATCCGGCGCGCAAGGAAACCCAGGACTACATCACTGGCCGTTTCGGTTGATACCGCCCAGCCTAAGAATACACACTGCAAAGCACAGAAAGAAATCAGATGACTGGCGAACACTCTTCAAAACAGTATGACACCGACCTGGAAACCATCCGCTCCAAGGTGTTGCTCATGGGCGGCCTGGTTGAGCGGCAGTTCCAGGAAGCCATCAACGTTTTCCGCAACGGCAACCTGGATTCGGCGGAGCGGGTGATCAAGGATGACGACCAGGTCAACCGCCTGGAAGTCGAGCTGGACGATGCCTGCAGCCACCTGATCGTGCGCCGCCAGCCGACTGCCAACGATTTGCGCACCGTGATGGCGACCATCAAGGTGATCACCGACCTCGAGCGCATCGGCGACGAAGCCGCCAAGATCGCCCGCACGGCGATCCATCTGCACAAGCGCGGCATCGGCACCATCGACCATACCGAAACGGTGCGCGTGATCGCCAGCGGTGCTGCCGATCTGCTGCACGATGCGCTGGATGCGCTGGCGCGGCTGGACGAGAAGCAGGCGATGCGCCTGATCGCCCAGGACGCCGTGATCGACCGCGATTTCCGTTCGATCATGCGCAACCTGATCACTTTCATGATGGAAGATCCGCGCACCATTTCGGCTTCCATGGATACCCTGTGGGTGGCCAAGGCGGTCGAGCGCATCGGCGACCATGCCAAGAACATCGCCGAATACGTGATCTATATTGTCGAAGGCAAGGATATCCGCCATACCGACTATGCAACCAGCCAGCTCGACGACGAAATTTAATGTTCCTGATGAAGATTAACCGCGTACTGAAATATGGCCGCCGATAAAACCTCTATCCTGATCATCGAAGATGAGCCGGCAATTGCCGAATTGATAGGCTTCACTATCAAGGAAGCAGGCTGGACGCCATCCATCGTCCATACCGCGGCCGACGGCTGGGAGTTCGTCCAGCGCCGCATGCCGCACCTGGTCTTGCTGGACTGGATGCTGCCGGACCAGAGCGGCCTGCGCCTGCTGTCGCAAATGCGCGCCGACCGCCAGCTGCAATCCATGCTGGTGATGATGCTGACCGCGAAAAGCATGGAAGAAGACAAGGTCCAGGGCCTGGACAATGGCGCCGACGACTACATGACCAAGCCGTTCTCGCCGCGCGAGCTGACGTCGCGGGTGAAAGCCCTGCTGCGGCGCAAGGGCGGCGATGAGGTGCCGGGCATGATGTCGGCCGGCGCGGTATCGCTCGATCCGGCCAGTTGTTCGGTGTGTTTGGAGAACCAGAAGATCGACATCGGCCACGCCGAATATCGCCTGCTGAAATTTTTCATGGCGAATCCGGACCGGGTCTTTTCCCGCAGCCAGCTGCTGGATAAGGTATGGGGCGACCACGTGGTGATTGAAGAGCGCACCGTCGATGTCCACGTGCTGCGCTTGCGCAAGGCGCTGCGGGAATCGGAACACCTGATCCGCACAGTGCGCAGCGTTGGCTACATGCTCTCGGCAAAGTAGCGCAAAATACAAGTTGGCCTGGCTCTGGCAGATTGCCTGTCCGGTTCGTCCGGCTGGGTGGCTTAACCGATGCTCCCATCGCAAATTAGTGATTTATGAATCCACAGATGCTGTTCTGGATCCCGGCCTTGCTGCGGATCCTGTTGATCTTTGTCGTCTCAGGCGTGGTCTGGGCCTTGTTTGGCGCTGTCCCCGGCCTGCTGCTGGGCCTGTCCCTGATGTCGGTGGCGGTGGTGGTGCAGCTGCATTACCTGTTCCGTCTCAGCGGCTGGCTGGATAACCCGCGCAGCGAGAAGCTGCCGGACGGCTGGGGCGCCTGGACCGATATTTTCTCGCGCCTGTACCGGCTGCGGCGCGACGATGAAAAGCACCAGACCGAGCTGAGCGAATGGCTGGCGCGCTTTCGCCAGGCCATGCATCTGTTGCCGGACGGCGTCGTCATCATGGACGACGTGCTGTTCCTGGAGTGGTGCAATCCTGCTGCCGAACGGCATCTGGGCCTGCAGCACGGGCGCGACAAAGGGATGCGCGTCACCAACCTGATCCGCACTCCGGATTTCATCGATTACATCATCCTTGGCCGCTACGACCAGCCGTTGACGCTGAGCCTGCGCGAACGCAAGCTGATCGTGCAGATCATTCCGTTTGAAAACCGGCGCCAGATCCTGGTGACGCACGACGCCACCGAGTCGGAGCGGATCGACATGATGCGCCGCGATTTCATCGCCAATGCCTCGCACGAGCTGCGTACGCCGCTGACCGTCATCAACGGCTTCCTGGAGATTGCCCAGGCCCAGCCCGACCTCGACCAGAAGACCCGTTCCGCGCATTTGCAGCTGATGACCGAGCAAGGCCATCGCATGCAAAACCTGATTGGCGACATGCTGACCCTGACCCGGCTGGAATCGGTTGATTACCCGCTGCGGCCGGAACCCGTGAATATCGACGCCATGCTGCATAACCTGCTGCTGGAAGCGGAAATCCTCTCGGCCGGCAAGCATGTGCTGTCGCTGGCGATCGACGGGCCGGACATCAACGGCAGCAGCGACGAGCTGCGCAGCGCTTTCAGCAACCTGATCTCGAACGCAGTGCGCTACACCCCGGCCGGCGGAAAAATCCACATCGCCTGGCAAAACAGCAAGGCCGGGCCGCAGCTGGTAGTCAGGGATTCCGGCATCGGCATCAGCAGCGAACATATCTCGCGCCTGACCGAACGCTTCTACCGGGTCGACAAGAGCCGCTCGCGGGAAACCCAGGGCACCGGCCTTGGCCTGGCGATCGTCAAGCATGTGCTGCTGCGCCATCACGGCACCCTGGGCGTGGAGTCGCGGCCGGGCGAGGGCAGCGTCTTTACCGTCAGGCTGCCGGCAAGCTCGATCGTTGCCGAAGCGGAAGATTGAACCAGCACGGCGGCTGACAGCCCTAACATCGGCTACAATTCTGCGGCGACAGCTCGTCGCCCTTTTTTGCTCGCCAACCTTGCCGACCGCCATGCCATCTATATACCTGTCCCCGCGTTTTGCCATCAGCCTGGCCCTGTGCGCCGTCCTGTCCGCTTGCGGCGGCAGCCTGACAACAACGCCGGCGCCGCCGGTGGCGGTGGTGCCGACGGTGCAACCGAAAGTCAGCAAGCCGGTCAAGATCGGCCTGGCGCTGGGTGGCGGCGCAGCACGCGGCTTTGCCCACATCGGCGTGATCAAGGCGCTGGAGTCGCAAGGCATCGTGCCGGACATCGTTGTAGGCACCAGTGCCGGCAGCGTGGTCGGCGCCCTGTACGCGGCCGGCAACAACGGCTTTGCGCTGCAAAAGATTGCGCTGCAGATGGACGAGGCGGCGATCTCAGACTGGTCGGTGCCGTTTTTTGCAAAAGTCAGCGGCGTGCTGAAGGGCGAAGCGATCCAGAACTACGTCAACAAGACCATCCACAATGTGCCGATCGAAAAACTGAAGATACCGTTCGGCGCGGTGGCGACAGATCTGAACACCGGCGCGCCGATCTTGTTCAGGCGCGGCAATACCGGAACTGCGGTGCGCGCTTCTTCGGCCGTTCCTGGTGTGTTCCAGTCGGTGCTTGTCGGCGGCCGGCAATATGTCGATGGCGGCCTGGTGTCGCCGGTGCCTGTGCGTTTTGCCCATGAAATGGGTGCGGATTTCGTGATTGCCGTGAATATCTCCGCATCGCCGGAAGCGCAGGCAGCTTCCAGTTCGGTCGATGTGCTGCTGCAGACCTTTGCCATCATGGGCCAGAGCATCAACAGCTATGAGCTGAAAGACGCGGATATAGTGATCCGTCCCGAACTGGGGACGATGAAGGGCAATGACTTCGCCGCCCGCAATACAGCGATCCTGGCGGGCGAGCAGGCGGCCATGGCGCAAATGGCGATTATCAAGAAGAAACTGAAGGAAAAGCGCGAGGAGTAGCTGTGCGTGGCGCCGGAGGCAGGCGGGAACGGCCGCGACCGGCTTAGTTCTGGATGAGGTTTTGCGGCTGGGTAGCCGGTAACTGTATCACCACTGGCGCTTGTGCCGATGATTGCGGCGCCGGCTTGAGAGTATTGCTCATGGCCAGGAACAGGCCGCCGAATCCGAGGAACAGGCCAATAACGGTCGCCAGCATCCACTTATGCGTTTCGCTGGCCACTTTGTGAATTTCGCTTTTCAGGGACTGAACGTCCGCCCGTGTTGCCAGGGTGGGCAACACGGCATCAAATTTTGCTTCCAGGGTGGCTAGGCGTTCCATTGCGTGATCTTCTTGCGGCATGGCTGGTTTGTCAAGATTTGTTTGCGGTGCATCTAGTTGCAAGAACTTTGGATGGTTCATTTGCGCATCATGCTTACCCTTGAAGTCTGTCCCGTCTGATTCTTATGCTTGCATGCTATCGCTGCGGTGGATCGGTAGGGGGAAAAGCCGCTTGTTTTAGGTGTTTGGTTATCATTTTTTTGCAAGGCCGATAAAAAATCCCCTGGCAGTCTTGCACTGGCAGGGGATTTTTGCGTCCGGTAAAAATCTGCAACCGGTTTATTGATGGTTGTCGCCGTCCGGTTCCGGGTCGTTGATGCGGCGCGCGCCGTTGAAGCGCGATTTCCAGTAGGCCAGGTCCATGCTCTCGATGCGCACCTTGCCGCCAGTGGATGGGGCATGGATGAACTTGTTGTCGCCGAGGTAGATGCCGACATGGGAGAAGCTGCGGCGCAAGGTGTTATAGAACACCAGGTCACCCGGCTGCAAGTCCTGCTTGTCGACCTTTTCGCCGCTGCGGCTCAATTCGGCTGCGGTGCGTGGAACGTTGACGCCCCAGGCGTCTTTGAATACATAACGCACCAAGCCGCTGCAGTCGAGACCGTTTTCAGGATTGTTGCCGCCGTATTTGTAATGAATGCCGATCATGCCCATCGCGCTTACAGCCAGTTCCGAGGCGCGGTCGGTAAATTGCTGGAATTTGTTGCGGGTGGTAGTGGTTGGCTGGGGCTGAGCTTCGAAAACGGTAATGTCGGACGCTCGCGCGGGGGAGCACAGCCACAAACTGGCGATCAGCGTGCAGGCCAGGGCCAAGGTCTGGAAAAAGGGGAAGGCTTCTTTAATCGTCATCGTGTTAGATGGGCTCTGTGACATTACGACCGCATGAATGTAAGTGAATAAGAAGCGCCTGTCAAACCGGAGAGGCGAAAGGGCGCTACTATAGCATGACAATATTGCAATTAATATCGGGCTTGTCCGACAACTGATTGAGACTGCATTCGTTTTTGCAATTTCTGTAAAGCAAATATCGGACCAGAAATAATCTGGATGGAAGGTGGTTGCTGCTGATGCCTATTGCAGAGCACTAAAGTACAATAATCAGTTATTTTCACAAGGAGCAAAAATGAAATCGAAACAAGTGTTGACACTCGATGATGTCAAGAAAATTGCCGCTGCCGCAGAGGCTGAGGCGCTCGCGAATCACTGGGCGGTGACGATTTCCATCGTCGACGACGGCGGTCATCTGCTGTGGCTGCAGCGCATGGACGGGGCGGCGCCGATTTCGGCTCATATTTCGCCTGCCAAGGCCAAGACCTCCGCTCTGGGTCAGCGCGAATCGAAGATTTACGAAGACATGATCAATAATGGGCGTTTTTCGTTCATTACTGCACCAAACCTGGAAGGTCTGCTCGAAGGCGGCGTGCCAATCGTGGTGGGCGGCGAGTACCTGGGCGCGGTCGGCGTATCCGGCGTGAAGTCGACTGAAGACGTGCAGATCGCCAAGGCCGGCATTGCTGCCCTGGGCGAGTAAGCAGGAATCATGAAAATGCAGTTGCGGAGAGGGGCGTGGTCCCGGCGATCTGCAACTGCTTGTTTGAATGCCAAACCAGCAAGCTGACAATTATTGGCAGATCTGGCGGTTTGGCTGTAGTAATGAGCATCGTTTGTCAGGTTTGTTGTCTTCGCATTAACGGCAATCGTTTTACGTAATTATTTATACAAAAACCCTAGTCATGGCATCGGTTCAGATTGCCGGGCAGGTGGTTGTCGGCTATAATTGCAGGGTTTAGCCCAATTTACTCCGCCGTAGCGCATACCACCTTCCATTTCGTCCCAAAAAGACTGATAAAGCCGCCAAATCAACACTGTTTGGGGTTTTATAGCGGTCGTTTGGCGCAGCGCAGCGGCGGTAACAACATCAGGAGTTACCCCTTGCAGCCATTTTTTTCTGGCCTCACCGTACCGGCCATCCTCGCGCTAGCAGATGGGACGATTTTCCAAGGTATTTCCATTGGCGCAGTTGGTCATACGACAGGTGAAGTCGTATTCAACACCGCCATGACCGGCTACCAGGAAATCCTCACCGATCCAAGCTACAGCCGCCAGATCGTCACGCTCACCTATCCGCATATCGGCAATACCGGCGTCAATCCAGAGGATATCGAGTCCTCCCAGATCCACGCCGCCGGCCTGATCATCCGCGATCTGCCGCGCCTGGTATCAAATTTCCGCTCCACCCAGACACTTGACGCCTACCTGCAGGAATCGAATATCGTCGCCATCGCCGGCATCGATACCCGCAAGCTGACGCGCATCCTGCGCGAAAAAGGCGCGCAGGGCGGCGCCATCGTCGCCGGCGAGTCGGATATCGCTGCGGCTACCGCGAAAGCGCTGGAACTGGCGCGCGGCTTCCCCGGCCTGGCCGGCATGGACCTGGCCAAGGTGGTATCGACCACCAAGGCCTATAGCTGGAGCGAGACGGAATGGCGTCTCGGCCGCGGCTATGACCAGCAAATCACGCCGAAGTACCACGTCGTGGCTTTCGATTACGGCGTCAAGTTCAACATCTTGCGCATGCTGGCGCAGCGCGGCTGCAAGATCACCGTGTTGCCGGCCCAGGCTAGCGCTGCCGATGCGCTGGCGCTGAATCCGGACGGCATTTTCCTGTCCAACGGCCCTGGCGATCCGGAGCCTTGCGATTACGCGATTGCCGCCACCAAGGAACTGATCGAGCGCGGCGTGCCGACCTTCGGCATCTGCCTCGGCCACCAGATCATGGCGCTGGCATCCGGCGCCAAGACGCTGAAGATGAAGTTCGGCCATCACGGCGCCAATCATCCGGTGCAGGACCTGGACAGCAAGCAAGTGCTGATCACCTCGCAAAATCACGGCTTTGCCGTCGATGGCGCGACCCTGCCGGCGAATTGCCGCGTGACCCACGTATCGTTGTTTGACGGTTCGCTGCAAGGCTTTGCCCGCACCGACAAGCCGGCGTTCTGCTTCCAGGGCCATCCGGAAGCGTCGCCTGGCCCGCATGACATCGCCCCCTTGTTCGATCGTTTCATTCAACTGATGAATCAAACGATGTTGGAGAAAAATAAAAATGCCTAAGCGTAGTGATTTAAAAAGTATTCTGATCATCGGCGCCGGTCCGATCATCATCGGCCAGGCTTGCGAGTTCGACTATTCCGGCGCCCAGGCCTGCAAGGCGCTGCGCGAAGAGGGCTACAAAGTCATCCTGGTCAACAGCAACCCTGCGACCATCATGACCGACCCGGAAATGGCGGACGTCACCTACATCGAGCCGATCACCTGGCAAGCGGTGGAACGCATCATCGCCAAGGAAAAACCGGACGCGATCCTGCCGACCATGGGCGGCCAGACCGCGCTCAACTGCGCGCTCGACCTGCATCGCCATGGCATCCTGGAAAAGTACAAGGTCGAGCTGATCGGCGCTTCGCCGGAAGCCATCGACAAGGCTGAAGACCGTTCCAAGTTCAAGGCAGCGATGACCAAGATCGGTCTCGGTTCGGCCCGTTCCGGCGTCGCCCACACCATGGATGAATCCTGGGGCGTGCAGAAGGAACTCGGCTTCCCGGTGATCATCCGGCCGTCGTTCACCATGGGCGGCACCGGCGGCGGCATCGCCTACAACGCAGAAGAATTCGAAACCATCTGCAAGCGCGGCCTGGAAGCCTCGCCGACCAAGGAACTGCTGATCGAAGAATCGCTGATCGGCTGGAAAGAGTACGAGATGGAAGTGGTGCGCGACAAGGCGGACAACTGCATCATCGTCTGCTCGATCGAAAACCTGGATCCGATGGGCGTGCATACCGGCGACTCGATCACGGTCGCGCCGGCGCAGACCCTGACCGACAAGGAATACCAGATCATGCGTAACGCCTCGCTGGCGGTGCTGCGTGAAATCGGCGTCGATACCGGCGGTTCCAACGTGCAGTTCTCGGTCAACCCGGCCGACGGCCGCATGATCGTCATCGAAATGAATCCGCGCGTCTCGCGTTCTTCTGCGCTGGCGTCGAAGGCGACCGGCTTCCCGATCGCCAAGATCGCGGCCAAGCTGGCGGTGGGTTTCACGCTGGACGAGTTGCGCAATGAAATCACCGGCGGTGCTACGCCTGCATCGTTCGAACCTTCGATCGATTACGTGGTCACCAAGATCCCGCGTTTTGCATTTGAAAAATTCCCGACTGCCGACAACCACCTGACCACCCAGATGAAATCGGTGGGCGAGGTGATGGCGATCGGCCGCACCTTCCAGGAATCGTTCCAGAAAGCCCTGCGCGGCCTCGAAGTCGGCGTCGACGGCATGAACGAAAAGACCCAGGACCGCGAAGTCATCGAAGAAGAACTCGGCGAGCCGGGCCCGGACCGCATCTGGTATGTCGGCGACGCGTTCGCCCAGGGTTTCACGCTGGAAGAAGTGCATCAGCTGACCCATATCGATCCATGGTTCCTGTCGCAGATCAAGGAAATCGTCGATATCGAGCTGTGGCTGGAAAACAGCCAGACGCTGGAAGCGCTGGACCGCGACACGCTGTTCCGCCTCAAGCAAAAGGGCTTTGGCGACCGCCGCCTGGCCAAGCTGCTGAAGACCACCGACACTGACGTCCGCAAGAAGCGCCTGGCGCTGAATATCCGTCCGGTCTACAAGCGGGTCGACACCTGCGCCGGCGAGTTCTCGACTAATACCGCTTACATGTACTCGACCTACGAGGAAGAGTGCGAATCGAACCCGACCAACAAGAAAAAGATCATGGTGCTGGGCGGCGGTCCTAACCGTATCGGCCAGGGTATCGAATTCGATTACTGCTGCGTGCATGCGGCGCTGGCGATGCGCGAAGACGGCTACGAGACCATCATGGTCAACTGTAATCCGGAAACCGTGTCGACCGACTACGACACCTCGGACCGCCTGTATTTCGAGCCGGTGACGCTGGAAGACGTGCTGGAAATCGTCGACAAGGAAAAGCCGTACGGCGTGATCGTGCAGTACGGCGGCCAGACGCCTTTGAAGCTGGCGCTGGACCTGGAAGCCAACGGCGTGCCTATCGTCGGCACTTCGCCTGACATGATCGACGCCGCCGAAGACCGCGAGCGTTTCCAGAAACTGCTGCACGACCTGAACCTGCGCCAGCCGCCTAACCGCACCGCGCGCACGGAAGAAGACGCTCTGCGCCTGGCGCAGGAAATCGGCTATCCGCTGGTGGTGCGTCCTTCCTACGTATTGGGCGGCCGGGCGATGGAAATCGTCCACGAGCAGCGCGACCTCGAGCGCTACATGCGCGAAGCGGTCAAGGTCTCGCACGATTCGCCGGTGCTGCTGGACCGCTTCCTGAACGACGCCATCGAAGTCGACGTCGACTGCCTGTCCGACGGCGAGCGCACCTTCATCGGCGGCGTCATGGAGCATATCGAGCAGGCCGGCGTGCACTCCGGCGATTCGGCCTGTTCGCTGCCGCCTTACTCGCTGTCGCAGGCAACTATCGAAGAGATCAAGCGCCAGACCTCGCTGATGGCCAAGGGCTTGAATGTGGTCGGCTTGATGAACGTGCAGTTTGCGATCCAGCAGATCGATGGCCAGGACGTGGTGTTCGTACTGGAAGTCAATCCGCGCGCCTCGCGTACCGTGCCGTTCGTGTCCAAGGCAACCGGCCTGCAACTGGCCAAGATCGCCGCCCGCTGCATGGTTGGCCAGTCGCTCGACAGCCAGGGCATCAAGAATGAAGTGGTGCCGAAGTATTTCAGCGTCAAGGAAGCGGTATTCCCCTTCGTTAAATTCCCTGGCGTCGATACCATTCTCGGCCCGGAAATGAAGTCCACCGGCGAAGTGATGGGCGTTGGCAAGACCTTCGGCGAAGCGTTCGTCAAGTCGCAGCTGGGCGCCGGCATCAAGTTGCCGACTTCAGGCAAGGTGTTCCTCAGCGTCAAGGGCAGCGACAAGCCGCGCGCGGTCCAGGTCGCCAAGGACCTGGTAGCGATCGGCTTCACCGTGGTGGCGACCAAGGGTACGGCGGCCGCCATCAGCGCTGCCGGGATTCCTGTGGAAACCGTCAACAAGGTGGTCGAAGGACGTCCGCATGTGGTCGACATGATCAAGAACAATGAAATTTCATTGGTGATCAACACGGTCGAAGAAAAGCGCAGCGCGATTGTCGACTCGCGTGCGATCCGCACTTCGGCGCTGGCGGCCCATGCCACCACCTACACCACGATTGCCGGTGCAGAGGCTGCGGTCGAAGGCATGCGTCATCTGGACGAGTTGCACGTCTATGATTTACAAGGGCTGCATAAAACCTTACACTAAGCTCAGATCAGGATGTGCCTAGGCGCATCCTGAATCGCTTCCGGGCTGCGATTGCGACTGCCTGGCAGCAGTCGAAGCCTACAATTTAGCTACAGAAGTTCCTGCGGAGGTCATCAGCGCATCTTTTTTCGGTGCGTTTTTGACCTCCGTGACCTTTTATCGTGTGCCTGGCGCACCCTTGCGTCATGAACCTTATTTAATATTTGTTGAATACCATCCCTATGAGCTCAGTACCTCTTACCAAGCATGGCGCGCAATTGTTGAAAGATGAGTTGCATCATTTGAAAACCAAGGAGCGTCAGGCCGTCATCAAGGCCATCGCGGAAGCGCGCGCACATGGCGATCTTTCGGAAAACGCGGATTACGATGCGGCGAAAGAGCGCCAGGGTTTTGTCGAAGGCCGGATTGCCGACCTGGAAGGGAAGCTGGGCGCCGCACAGGTTATCGATCCGTCAACTCTCGATGCGGACGGGCGCGTGGTGTTTGCTTCCACGGTCGATCTGGAAGACCTGGAGTCGGGCGACAAGGTCACTTATCAGATCGTCGGCACCGATGAAGCCGATATCAAGCTGTCCAAGGTTTCCGTGACTTCGCCGATCGCCCGCGCGCTGATCGGCAAGACCGCGGGCGACGTGGTCGGCGTGCAAGCGCCGTCCGGCATCCGCGAGTATGAAATCCTGGAAGTCCGCTACGTCTAAAGCGTCGCCATGAAGACGGCCGGTGGCGCCGATGCAGCATTCGATCAGAAAATCCAGGAGCAGCGATGTTTGTAGTGCGATGCAGATTGTTAGTCGCGACCTTGTGGGTCGGTAGTTTGTGGACGATAGGCGGCCTGGTGGCGCCAGTCTTGTTCGCCACCTTGCCGGACCGTGTGCTGGCCGGCACCATCGCCGGCAATCTGTTCCGCATCGAGGCCTGGCTGACGGTGGCTTGCGGCATCCTGCTGACGCTGCTGTTCAGCTATCGCACCCATGACGATGCGGCGCCGTTGCGCAAGACCTTGCTGCGTTTCACTTTGCTCATGCTGGCTTGCACCGTGGCCGGCTATTTCTGCCTGCAGCCTTTCATGGCCAGCCTGCGTGAAGCAGCGGCCTTGACGGGCGGTGTCATGAGTGACGGCGCCAGGACGCGGTTCGGCATCCTGCATGGGGCTTCCACGGGGTTTTACCTGATCCAGGGCTTGCTTGGGGTTGGGTTGATTCTGAAATTACGCAGCCTGCGGTAAAGACAAGGTCTCGCAGGGCATGGGGAGGGCGCTAGCAGAATGCTTGCGCCGCCGTACCGGAATACGGCCCCCTCGGTATTGACATGTGATGGCTGCCGAAGCGGCCGGTCATTAACGACCCAATGCCGACTTCTTGCTGCTTTTCTGGCGCGGTTTGGCGCGCTTGATGTTGCCGCCCTGGGTCACGCGCTCATTACCCTTGACCATGACCTTGGTCACCGACGGACGCTTGGTGCCGCTCGGGCTGGGCTTGACGATGGTGACTTCACGCATGCCGCGGCCGCGGGTTTCGCTGCGTTCCTTGGCAGCGTCTTTCTGTGGGCGGTACAAGACCAACAGCTTGCCGATGTGCTGCACCGGCGCCGCGCCTAGCTTTTCACAAATAGTTTCGTAGATGGCGATCCGTGCCTCGCGATCATCACCGAATACACGCACTTTAATCAGGCCATGCGCATTCAGGCTTAAATCGATCTCTTTCATCAGGGTTGGCTTCAAGCCATCTTCGCTGATCAGGACCACAGGATCCAGACCGTGGGCCTGGGAACGGAGCTCGCTACGCTCGGCAGATGTAAGTTTCAACATAAAAATTCCTTAAAAACGGTATTCTACGCGAATGGCAAAGAAGAAATTAAACAAAAACTGGCTGCACGACCACATTAACGACCCTTATGTGAAGCTGGCGCAGAAAGAAGGCTACCGCGCGCGGGCCGCTTACAAGCTGAAAGAGATCGACGAACTGGACAAGCTGATCAAGCCTGGCCAGATCATCGTCGACCTTGGCTCCACTCCCGGCAGCTGGTCACAGTACGCCCGCAACAAGCTGGCCGGCCAGGATGGTGGCGGCATCCACGGCATGATCATCGGCCTCGACATCCTGCCGATGGACCCCATCGCTGACGTCCATTTCATTCAGGGCGACTTCCGCGAGGCCGACAGCCTGCGCAAGCTGGAACGCTTGCTGGAGGGGCGCAAGGTGGATCTGGTGCTGTCCGACATGGCGCCGAATCTGTCCGGCATCGCCATTTCCGACGCCGCGCGGGTCGAAGAAATTATCGATTTGGCAATTGAATTTGCACAAATGCACATGAAGCCGAGCGGCGCCTTGCTGGCGAAGTGCTTCAATGGCACTGGCTACAACGAAGTGCTGATGAAATTCCGCCAGGAATTCAAAACCGTGGCGTCGAGGAAGCCCAAGGCCAGCCGCGACAAGTCTTCGGAAATATTCCTTCTCGGAAAGATATTGAAAAATCCACGTTAAGCAGCAATTTTTCCTTGAATTTTCATAGGGGTGGCCGCATATCTTGCCGCAGGGGGCAGCCCGGAATCCGGTGCAAGCGGCTGAAAAAAATATTTGTTTAGCTATTTTTTCAGCCAAGGCCTCTTAACTCAGGCCAGCCTCCTAGCAAGCTGTACCTATTCCGAGTAAAATCAAAGGAATATCTCGATGCTGTACCTATGTCAGGCGCGCAGCGCGTCCAAGGAGTTCTAGTGAACAACATGTTTTCCAAAGCCGCCATCTGGGTGGTCATCGCCCTGGTGCTTTTCACCGTATTCAAGCAGTTCGACGGGCGCGGACTAGCCAGCGGTGCTGGACCGATTGCCTATTCCGATCTGATTACTGAAATCCGGGCCGGGCATATCACCGATGCGACGATCGAAGGCAGCAGCATTGTCGCCAGCACTTCGGACGGCAAGAAAGTGAAAACCGCCATCACCATGCTGGACCGCGGCCTGATCGGCGACTTGGTCAACAACAACGTCAAATTCGAAGTCAAGCAGCCGGAAGAGCCATCGTTCCTGCAGCAGATCTTCATCTCCTGGTTCCCGATGATCCTGTTGCTGGGCGTCTGGATTTTCTTCATGCGCCAGATGCAGGGCGGCGGCAAGGGCGGCGCTTTTTCGTTCGGCAAGTCGAAAGCGCGCATGCTGGACGAGAACAGCAATTCCGTGACCTTCGCCGACGTCGCCGGTTGCGATGAAGCCAAGGAAGAAGTGTCCGAGCTGGTCGATTTCCTGCGCGATCCGACCAAGTTCCAGAAACTGGGCGGCCGCATTCCGCACGGCGTGCTGATGGTTGGTCCTCCGGGTACTGGTAAAACCTTGCTGGCGCGCGCCATTGCCGGCGAGGCGAAAGTACCGTTCTTCACCATTTCCGGTTCGGATTTCGTTGAAATGTTCGTCGGTGTCGGCGCTTCCCGCGTACGCGACATGTTCGAAAACGCCAAGAAGCACGCTCCCTGCATTATCTTCATCGATGAAATCGATGCGGTCGGCCGCCATCGCGGCGCCGGCATGGGCGGCGGCAACGACGAGCGCGAGCAAACGCTGAACCAGATGCTGGTCGAGATGGACGGCTTCGAAGCCAACTCCGGCGTGATCGTGATCGCCGCCACCAACCGTTCCGACGTGCTGGACAAAGCCTTGCTGCGCCCGGGCCGTTTCGACCGCCAGGTGGTGGTCGGCTTGCCGGACATCCGTGGCCGCGAGCAGATTCTGAATGTGCATATGCGCAAGGTGCCGATTTCGACCGACGTCAAGGCCGACATCCTGGCGCGCGGTACGCCTGGCTTCTCCGGCGCCGACCTCGCCAACCTGGTCAACGAAGCGGCGCTGTTTGCCGCCCGCCGCGCCAAGCGCCTGGTCGAGATGCAGGATTTCGAAGATGCCAAGGACAAGATCGTCATGGGTCCTGAGCGCAAGTCGGCTGTCATGCGCGAAGAAGAACGCCGCAATACGGCGTATCACGAATCCGGCCATGCCGTGGTCGCTAAGCTGCTGCCGAAGGCTGACCCTGTGCACAAGGTCACCATCATGCCGCGCGGCTTTGCGCTCGGCCTGACCTGGCAGCTGCCTGAACATGACCGCGTCAACATGTACAAGGACAAGATGCTGGAAGAGATCGCCATTCTGTTCGGTGGCCGTATTTCCGAAGAAATCTTCATGCACCAGATGTCGACCGGCGCCTCCAACGACTTTGAACGCGCGACTAAGCTGGCGCGGGCGATGGTGACTCGTTACGGCATGTCGGAAAGCCTGGGCACCATGGTGTACGAAGATACCGAGCAAGACGCTTACTTTGGCCGCATGTCGTCCAAGACCGTATCGGAAGCGACCCAGCAAAAGGTTGATGCGGAAATCCGCAGCATCCTGGATCAGCAATACGCTTTGTCGCGTCGCCTGCTGGAAGAGAACAAGGAAAAGGTCGAAGCCATGACCAAGGCCTTGCTCGACTGGGAAACCATCGACGCCGACCAGATCAACGACATCATGGAAGGCCTGGAGCCGCGCTTGCCGAAAGCCGGCAGTTCGGTGCGCAAGGCGCCTAGCGACAATTCGTCCGGCGGTGTGACGCCGACGGCTACTGCACCGGCCTGATCCAGCTGACAGCGCCTGGCCGGCGTCGCTTGTGAATGCACGAGATATCTGCAAGGGTGAGGAGCGATCCTCGCCCTTTTTGTTTGAGCGCCGGTATGGCCTGGCCTGATGCCGCTGCGGAAAATCTTCAAGTCCCAGGCAAGCCGTTTTCAAGATCCAATTTAACTCACCATGCAACAATATTTTCAATGCGGCCGCTACCGGCTGCCGGTCAATACGCCTGAGGCGCGGCCGCTAGTGATGGGCATCCTTAACGTCACGCCCGATTCGTTTTCCGACGGCGGCAAATTCCACGCGCTGGAATTTGCCTTGTCGCATGCAGAACAGATGATTGCCGATGGTGTCGACATCATCGATATCGGCGGTGAATCGAGCCGTCCGGGGAGTCCCGCACTGTCGCTGCAAGAAGAGCTGGACCGCGTCATGCCGGCGATCTACGCCTTGCGCGATTGCGGCAAGCCGCTCTCCATCGATACCTACAAAGCGGCAGTCATGCGCGAGGCGATTGCCGCCGGCGCCGACCTGATCAACGATATCAACGGCTTTCGCGGCGCCGGTGCGCTGGAAGCGGTGAACGATAGCGATTGTGGCCTGTGCGTCATGCACATGCAGGCGGATCCGCAAACCATGCAGGCCAGGCCGGAATACCAGGATGTGGTGGCCGAAGTCAGCGCCTTCCTGATCGAGCGCGTTACTGCCTTGGAGCTGGCCGGCGTTGCAAGAAATCGCATCAGCATCGATCCAGGCTTTGGCTTTGGCAAGACCTTGGCGCATAATGTTGCATTGTTGCAAAGCATAGGTGATATTCAGCGCCGCCTGGACCTGCCCCTGCTGGCGGGAATCTCGCGCAAGTCGATGCTGGGCGAGCTCACCGGCAAGCCGGTCGAGCGGCGTCTGGCCGGCAGCCTGGCGGCGGCCTTGGCGGCGGCTGCCCAGGGCGCCAGGATCGTGCGGGTGCATGATGTGGCGGAGACGGTTGACGCGCTCAAGGTCTGGCATGCCGCGCAAATTTCAAAAACAATGTGATTGCGATTCACAAGAAAACTGACTGAAGGTTGAAATGACTAGAAAATATTTTGGCACCGACGGCGTACGCGGCCGTGTAGGCGTAGCGCCAATCACCCCTGATTTCGTCATGAAGCTGGGTTACGCCGCCGGCAAGGTGCTGGCGCAGGCCAAAGCAGGCGGCGGCAAGCCGACCGTCCTGATCGGCAAGGACACCCGGGTTTCCGGCTACATGCTGGAAGCGGCGCTGGAAGCAGGCTTTGCTGCCGCCGGCGTGGACGTCATGCTGGCCGGCCCGATGCCGACGCCGGCTATCGCTTACCTGACCCGGGCCCTGCGCCTGGCAGCCGGGGTCGTGATTTCGGCCTCGCACAATCCGTATGAAGACAACGGCATCAAGTTTTTTTCCGCGCAAGGCAACAAGCTGCCGGATGCGGTCGAAACCGCGATTGAAGCAGCGCTGGAACTGCCGATGGACTGCGTCGCTTCCGACAAGCTAGGCAAGGCCAGGCGGCTGGACGACGCGGCCGGACGCTATATCGAATTCTGCAAAAGCACCTTCCCTAACGAGCTGGACTTGCGCGGCCTGACGATCGTGGTCGACAGCGCCCACGGCGCCGCCTATCACATCGCGCCGCACGTATTCCATGAACTGGGCGCGGAAGTGATCGCCATCGGCAACCAGCCGAACGGTTTCAATATCAATGACGGCTTTGGTGCTACCGCGCCGGATGCCTTGTCGCTGGCGGTGCGCGCCAACCGCGCGGATATTGGGATTGCGCTGGATGGCGATGCCGACCGCTTGCTGATGGTGGACGCCAGCGGCCGCATCTACAATGGCGATGAACTGCTGTACGTGATGGTCAAGGACCGCATGAAGACCGGCGCGGTAAAAGGCGCGGTGGGCACCCTGATGACGAACATGGCTCTGGAAGTGGCTTTCCGCCAGATGGGCGTGGAGTTTGCACGGGCCAAGGTCGGCGACCGCTATGTGCTGGAAGTGATGAAGGAACGCGGCTGGAACCTGGGCGGCGAGGGCTCCGGCCATTTGCTGTGCCTCGACAAGCATACGACCGGCGACGGTATCGTCTCGGCCCTGCAGGTGCTGTCGGCCTTGAAGCGCGATGGCGAAACGCTGGCCGAACTGACTGCCGATATCACGCTGTATCCGCAAACCTTGATCAACGTAAAAGTGAGCGCGGGTTTCGACTGGCAGAAAAATCCGGCCATGGTGGCGGAGAAAGAGGCGGTAGAGCGCGAACTTGGCGATAACGGCCGTGTGCTGATCCGCGCCTCCGGCACCGAGCCGCTGATCCGGGTCATGGTCGAAGCCAAGAGTGCGGAGCTGGCGCAGGCAATGGCACGCCGGATTGCGGATAAAGTAACGCTCTGAGGCGTGTACCCTCGGGATTGAATTGCTGGATTGAATAGAGTTAATGCCTGATGTCGAAATATCAAACCCACATCCTGATTGTCGAAGATGAACCTGGCATTGCCGAGCTGCTGCGTTTTACGCTCGACGATGCCGGTTTTTCCTGTGAGATTGCGTATAGCGCCGCCGAGGCGCGTCAGGCTATCGTCGGGGTCTTGCCCAAGGCTGTATTGCTGGACTGGATGCTGCCCGACACCTCCGGCCTGGCGCTGCTGCAGGAATGGCGCGGCCAGCCCCGCAGCGCCACGCTGCCGGTCATCATGCTGACCGCCAAAGGCATGGACGAAGACAAGGTCCGGGGACTCAACGCGGGCGCCGACGACTATGTCACCAAACCGTTTTCACCGAAGGAACTGATTGCGCGGATCCAGGCGCTGCTGCGGCGCAAAGTGCCAGAGCTCGGGCAAAGCCTGCTGACGCATGGCTTGATCCGCATCGATACCGACCGCTACCAGGTCACTGTCGATAACCAGGAAGTCGAGCTGGACCAGGCCGAATTCAAGCTGCTGCGTTTCCTGGTGGCGCATCCGGACCGGATTTTTTCGCGCGCCCAACTGCTCGATAAGGTCTGGGGCGACCATACCTTTATCGAAGAGCGCACGGTCGATGTCCATATCATGCGTCTGCGCAAATCGCTCGGCCTGGCCGCCGACTACGTCAAGACGGTGCGCGGCGTCGGCTACAAGCTCAACGCCGAGCCGGCAGCGTGACCATGGTGCCATGGTGGTAGACAGCACGCGCAGCGCACGTAAATTCTGGGTGCCGGCGCTGCTCTGGTTCGCTCTCCTGTCCCTGGTTGCCGTGGCGGTAGGCGCCGCCTTCGGCGCCATCACTGGCCTGCTGTTCTACAGCCTGTCGCTGGCGAGCCTGCTGTTCTTGCAAATGCGCTCGCTCTATCACATCGAACAATGGCTGGACGCACCGGTCGGCCGCCCGCGGCCAAAAACCTGGGGCATGTGGGCGCATGCATTCGCGGCGCTGGAAGATATTCGCCATGAAGACGAACGCTCGCGCGCTGAAATGGCGGAGTGGCTGGCGCGCTTTCGCCAAGCCATGAGTCTGCTGCCGGATGGCGTCGTGATCGTCGATGGCGTGATGCACCTGGAATGGTGCAACCCGGCGGCGCAAAGCCATCTGGGCTTGGACCTGAAGCGCGATGAAGGACGCTTGCTGACCAATCTGATCCGCTCTCCCGATTTTGTCGGCTACATGCTGTCTGGCCGTTTCGAGCAGCCTTTGCCCTTCACGCACCACGACCGAAAAATCCTGGTGCAACTGATTTCCTTCGAAAGCCGGCGCCAGATCCTGGTGACCCACGACGTCACGCAAAATGAAAAAATGGATACCATGCGGCGCGATTTCATCGCCAATGCCTCGCATGAGCTGCGCACCCCGCTCACGGTCATCAACGGCTTCCTGGAGCACGCGCTGAGCAGCGAGATGAGCGAGGAAACCCGCCAGCGCCAGCTGCACCTGATGGCGGAGCAAGGGCAGCGCATGCAACGGCTGGTGGCTGACATGCTGACGCTGACCAGGCTGGAATCGCTGGTGCAGCCGCCATCCGGCGACACGGTGCGCGTCAAGCCGTTGCTGACCCGCATAGTCGAAGAGGCGAGGGCGCTGTCGGGCGGCAAGCACAACATCACATTGTGGCAAGTGCAGGAAGTCGACCTGAAAGGCAATCACGACGAACTGGAAAGCGCATTTGCGAATCTGCTGTCGAACGCGGTGCGCTATACGCCTGACGGCGGCCGCATCGATGTCAGCTGGATCATGGAAGACGACAGCGCGAGCCTGACCGTGGCCGACGACGGCATCGGCATCGCGGCAGAACATTTGAGCCGGCTCACGGAGCGCTTCTACCGCGTCGATAAAACCCGTTCGCGCGCGACGCAGGGAACCGGGCTGGGCCTGGCGATCGTGAAGCATGTTTTACTGCGTCATCGCGGCCGCCTGGAAATTTCTTCCGAATATGGAAAAGGCAGCCGTTTCAAAGTCATTTTCCAGCGCGCGCAATTAGTGCTGCGGCAGGATTGAAGCAGCAGAAAATAATTTCACCAATCATTTAAAACTACAGCTTTGCTTAAAACATCAGCAGCTTTTTTACCGATCTGCTGACGTATTAAGCAGAACCGGAAAAAGTTTGAATATTTATCGAAAAAGACGATTTTTTTGTCGCATATTTTTCTGAAATCTGGTCTAATCCGTCTCTCAAGTTTTTCAGCAGATAAGCTTCTGGCGGTACCGTTATTAGGTTGGTTTTAGCAGCAAAATTTAAAAATTTTCCTGTATAAAAATTTGACAAAAATCGGAATACTGTTTATTATCTTGCTTCTCGGAGTGTAGCGCAGCCCGGTAGCGCACCTGGTTTGGGACCAGGGGGTCCAAGGTTCGAATCCTTGTACTCCGACCAATAAGTAGAAAAGGGGCTGTCTTCGGACAGCCCCTTTTTTCATTTCCGCCTGACAAAAACAGGCGGCGCAATGAATCGATCTGACGATCGGAATCAGGCACTAAAGCGTATGAATCCGGCCGTAGCTCAACTGGATAGAGCATTCGGCTTCTACCCGAAATGTTGGGGGTTCGATTCCCTCCGGCCGGACCAGTTTTTAGCTTGATCTATCACCGCCGTATCCTGCAGTAATTTCCCTTTTTGCAATATTTCTCGACGCTACAAGTCCAGTCGGCGGCTAGTACACACTAGGCCCGTGCCGGACATCGCGCAGCCGTCCTGCCTTTTCAAGCGTGAGTCCGGTCAAAAACAGACGGCGCCGCTGCATGGCTATTTCCTAGCAAGTTAGGCGCGCGCTTAAGGCGCGCCACTTCCGGGCGACATTATGATTGCGTCATTGACATCGCCATTGTCAAAGACCCGGCGCCAGCGCATCAGCCGCGGCGCCGTCACGATCATCTGTCATCGAGGAGAACGGCATGCATGTTTTATCCCATCCTTCCACAGGTACAAATTCCAAGGTCTGGCGTCGCACTGAGAGCAACCGCAAGAAGCTCCTGCGTGGCGCCGCTTTGCCGATTGCGTCGCCTGTCCTGGCGTTCGGCTTAAGCTTCTGCGCCGTGTTTGCGACGGCGGCGCCGGAATATGTCGATGCCGTCGATTATCCCGCCAACCAGCAGGGCTGGGAGGCCTTCCGCAGCCTTGAGAGGCGCCTTGTGAAGGATTTCGACGAGATCTGTGGCGACACCTACTGCGAGGGCGAATTCAGCAACCTGCAGGCTTTGCGCTATCGCTGCTCGGTGCGGCAGGCGGACAGCCTCATCGGTGAATGCGTCTGGAGTTTTGCCGGCAGCAATGCCGCGATCGATGGCGCGACAGGCAAGGTGGTGGTGGATGCAAGGACTTGGGCATGCCGCACGCCGCTGGCGTCGCAAACACCGGTCGCGACGTTCTACAGCGCATTGTCGGTTGCAAGGCCGATACTGGCGACGCTGCCGGCTACGGCGACCACCATCCACGAGGGATTGTCGAACTGCTTGAACTGAGCGGAAGGATGTCTGCAGACGCTGGATCCATGGCGGATGGCGTGCGGGGGAAAAGGGAGGGAAGGCAGCATGGCCGGCTTTGCTGGGAGCCAGTCTGATCAGGCCGGGACCGTTGAGCCGGTCCGGTTGCCATGTATTATTTCCGAGCCAGCCGACGGTGGCGCTGTTAGCGGCGCCGTCAGCTGGCCTGGTTATAGCGGAGTTTAACGACCGCGTCCGCCGGAGCGGCGTGGCGCCGCCGGACGTGCTTGCGAACCGTTGCCGCCGCCATGGCCGCGCGATGGGCCTTGGGCTGGCTTGGCGCCGCCTGGCGCGCCGCCGGGAGCACGGCCGCGGCCACCACCGCCACCGGCGCGCTGGCCGCCGCCACCGCCGCTGCGCAGCTGGATCGGCTGGGCGCGGGCGTTTGGATCCGGTTCAAAACCGGCTACAACTTCTTTCGGCAGTTCGCGTTTGATCAGCTTCTCGATGTCTTTCAACATCTGGTGTTCATCCACGCACACCAGCGACACGGCTTCGCCGGTAGCGCCGGCACGGCCGGTACGGCCGATGCGGTGCACATAGTCTTCCGGCACATTAGGCAGGTCGTAGTTGACCACGTGCGGCAACTGGTCGATATCGATGCCGCGCGCGGCGATGTCGGTCGCGACCAGCACTTGCAGGCTGCCGTCCTTGAACTCGGCCAGCGCGCGGGTGCGGGCCGACTGGCTCTTGTTGCCGTGGATCGCCATGCCGCTGATGCCGTCTTTTTCCAGCTGCTCGACCAGCTTGTTGGCGCCGTGCTTGGTGCGGGTAAACACCAGCACCTGCGACCATTGGTGAGTCTTGATCAGATGCGCCAGCAACGGGTGCTTGCGGTCGCGGTCTACCGGGTGGATCTTTTGCTGGATCACTTCCACGGTCGAATTGCGGCGCGCCACTTCAATCATGGCGGGCGAGTTGAGCAGGTTGTCGGCCAGGATCTTGATTTCGTCGGAGAAGGTGGCGGAGAACAGCAGGTTCTGGCGCTTCTTCGGTAGCACTGCGAGAATCTTCTTGATGTCGCGGATGAAGCCCATGTCGAGCATGCGGTCGGCTTCGTCAAGGATCAGGATTTCCACGTGGTTCAGGTTGACGGTACCTTGCTGCATGTGATCCAGCAGGCGGCCTGGGGTGCACACCAGGATGTCGACGCCATGCTTGAGCAGCTTGATTTGCGGATTGATGCCGACGCCGCCGAAAATCACGGCCGAGGTCAGCTTCAGGTATTTACCGTACAGGCGCACGCTTTCTTCCACCTGGGCCGCCAGTTCGCGGGTCGGCGTCAGCACCAGTGCGCGGATCGGGCGCTGGCTGCCGGTCGGGTTGGTGGCAGAAGTCGACAGACGGTGCAGTACAGGCAGGGTGAAACCTGCGGTCTTGCCGGTGCCGGTCTGGGCGCCAGCCAGCAAATCGCCGCCGGCCAGAACTGCAGGAATCGCCTGAGTCTGGATCGGGGTAGGGGTAGTGTATCCGTGTTCGGTTACGGCACGAACGATGGCTTCGGACAAGCCGAGTTCAGAAAAAGACATGACAACTCAATAGAATAATATCGGCCTGTCGCCTTGGATAAGGCGCCAGTCGCAGGCAAACGGGATTAGAGGAGATTGGAGCCACCCTGGCCGAGGAATACGCTCCCTGGCCCGATAACATCCTTGACAGCAGTATTTGACTGGAGAATTTGCTGTGTCGCCGCAGAGTATAACAACGGCGCGCTACAGGCAAGCGTTTCCGCTGCATTCAACGGAGGATGGCGGAAAATGACCGCCGCGTGTCCGAAACAGGGCACGCCGGCGGCCGGCGCAAATTATTTCATTGCCGCCGCGGCGCGTTCGCGCAGCTCCTCGTCGCTATAGTCGGCAATATGGGTGCTGATGGTCCAGAGATGGCCGAACGGGTCTCTGAGGGTGGCGGAGCGGTCGCCATAGAACTGATCTTGCAGCGCCCTGATTTCTGTTCCGCCGGCAGCGATCGCCTGCGGGTAGGTGACATCGACATTGTCGACGTAAAGCATGATGCTCGTGCTGGCTGCGCCGAGCGACTTGGGATTGTGGATCAGCATTTCCGGAAAATCGTCCGCCAGCATCAGGCGCGCATTGCCGATCTGGATTTCGGCGTGGCCGATTCTGTTGCCGGGGCCTTCCATGCGCAGTATTTCTATTGCATTGAACGCTTTTTTATAGAATTCGAGTGCTGCGGCTGCGCCATTGATGGCGAGATAAGGGGTGACGCTGGTGTAGCCGTCGGGGATAGCTTTGACTGCCATGTTGCTCTCCTGCGGGTTGAGAGATGGTCGTTAAGAGTGTCCAATGTCATTATTGCGCATGCATTGCAATCTCTCAATCCCGCAGTTGAATTGGCAAATATGCCAATTTCCAGAATGACAGCAAGGGCGGATGTTGCTTGCCGTCACGGGCTGCAACGCGATTTTATTTTGTTGCGTATGGCGACAGCAGGCTGACCATTTGTGCGAATACCTTTGGGCTGCCGGCCAGCACGTCGCCCTTGTACAGGTAATCGGATTCGCCGGTGAAATCGCCGATGATGCCGCCCGATTCGCTGATCAGCAGGGAGCCGGCAGCGATATCCCAAGGCTTCAGGCCTTTTTCAAAGAAGCCGTCGAGGCGGCCTGCGGCCAGGTAAGCCAGGTCGAGCGCAGCGGAGCCAGGGCGGCGCAGGCCGGCGCAGCTTTGGGTCATGATGCGGAACATTTTGATGTATTCGTCCATGGCCGGACCTTCGGTCTCGCGGAATGGAAAGCCGGTGCCGATCAGGGCGTCAGCGATCTTGTCGCGCTTGCCGACGCGGATGCGCTTGTCGTTCAGGTAGGCGCCGGAACCCTTGGTGGCGGTGAACAGGTCGTTGCGGGTAGGGTCGTAGACCACGGCCTGGGTGATCTGGCCGCGATGCTGCAGGGCGATGGAAACGCAGTACTGCGGAAAGCCGTGGATGAAGTTGGTGGTGCCGTCGAGCGGATCGATGATCCAGACGTTTTCGTTGTCGTCGTGCAGGTTGGCGGAAGCGCCCGACTCTTCGGCCAGGATGGCGTGGTCGGGATAGGCGTTCTTCAATACATCAATGATCGCGGCTTCGGCAGCCTGGTCGACTTCGGTGACGAAATCGTTGTGCTGCTTTTTGGTGACTTTCAGCAAATCGAGGTCGAAAGAGGCGCGCGAGATGACCGCGGCGCCGCGACGAGCGGCCTTGATGGCCGTATTGAGCATTGGATGCATGATCGGGGTTCCGTTAAAATGGCGGCACTGTGCCAACCGGGAACAGAACCGCCTATTGATTGATAATAATGAACGATGCGGACTGCGCTGCGTCTGTCACGCTGCTTGCTTTGATACTTATTTGGGTAAGTAAGCAGCTTTTAGTCGCAAAAATCCGCATTATGGCGCTATTTTAAACCTAGATTGCTTAATTGACCGCTTACTTTTACCTGAAAGCACCGATGGATACAGATTTTCATTCGTTTGACAACGCTCGCCGCCTGAGTGGGGAGCGCAAATGAAGCCGGCGAAAATCGATACGCCTCTTTTCCAGCGCTTGCGCTTCGTGCTGGTGGAAACCAGCAGTCCTGGCAACGTCGGCGCCGCAGCCCGGGCGATCAAGACCATGGGATTTTCCGAGCTGGTTCTGGTGAATCCGCGCTTTCCCGATGTCTTGCAGCGCGAAGAAGCCGTGGCGTTCGCCAGCGGCGCCCAGGACATCTTGGCGTCGGCGCGCATTGTCGACAGTGTCGAACAGGCTTTGGAGGGCTGCAACTTTGCCGCAGCCTTGAGCGCCCGATTACGCGAGTTCTCGCCGCCGCTGACGGCGCCTCGCGCACTCGCGGCCCAGCTTGCCTGCGACGCCAGCTTGAATGCAGCGGTACTGTTCGGCAGCGAACGCTACGGCTTGCCCAACGAAGTGGTGGAAAAATGCAATGTCCTGCTGAATATCCCTGCCAACCCGGAATATTCATCGTTGAATCTGGCGCAGGCGGTGCAGGTGCTGGCTTACGAATGCAGGGTTGCTGCCGGCGAAGATTTGTCGCCGGCAGGCGCCGACGAGATCGGCTTTCAGGGCAATGCCGCCAGCCTGACCGACATCGACGGCATGTTTGCGCATCTGGAGCAGGCATTGATCGAAATCGAGTTCCTGGACCCCGCCAGCCCGAAAAAGCTGATGCCGCGCTTGAAGCGGCTGTTTTCCCGGGCCCAGCTGGAGACTGAAGAGGTCAATATCCTGCGCGGCATCGCCAGCCAGATACTCACCAAGCGGCGCCGGCTGGACCGTTCCTGACGCTGTACAACGGCAGGGCCTTAGTTCCAGCTGCGCAGCAGGCCGACCGCGAGGCCTTCCAGTGCGAAATCTTCCTGGGAGTTGACGACAATGGGTTCAAAGTCAGGATTTTCGGGGAGCAGCTGGATTACCGAACCGGATTTCTGATAGCGCTTGACGGTGACGTCGTCGCCCAGCCGCGCGACGACAATCTGGCCATTCCTGGCGCTGTCGGCCTTCTTCACTGCCAGCAAGTCGCCATCGAGGATGCCGGCATCGCGCATCGACATGCCGCGCACTTTCAGCAAATAATCCGGTTTGGCGCTGAACAGGGCGGGGTCGACGTTGTAGCTGGCCTGGATGTGTTCCTGCGCCAGGATCGGCGAGCCGGCAGCGACCCGGCCGACCAATGGCAGGCTCAGCTGCATCAGCGCCGGATGCGGCAGCGCCAGTTGCGTGCCCTGGCTGCGCAGCGTGCTTTCCGTCAGGCGGATGCCGCGTGAAGTGCCGGGAGCGATCACGATGGCGCCCTTGCGCGCCAGCGCCTGCAAGTGTTCTTCCGCCGCATTCGCCGAGCGGAAGCCGAGTTCGGTCGCGATTTCCGCGCGCGTCGGCGGGAAGCCGGTGTTTTCGATGGCGTCCTTGATCAGGTCGAGGATTTGCTGTTGGCGGGCGGTCAGTTTAATCATATGTGTTTGCAGGCAAGGTTTGATAGCTGGGGCAATGCAGGGGAACTGCGTTGTTCCAGGCTATCCAGTTCCGATAGGGGCACGAATACTTTAACCGGCTCTTCAAGCAGCCAGTCTGCATTTGTGCTGTGTATATCAACAGTCTGTATTTTTGTACAGTATTTGTGCAAATGCAAGATAAATTGATGCGGATTAGCCACTTCCTTACGTCTATGTCGCCGCAGGGGCCTGAAAACATTGAGTTTTGTTGCAATTGCGCGTAATATTGCTGGTTTTCCTCTTCCCACACTCGTCTTGACGCCGAGGTGGGCGATTCTTCAATCAGTCCAAAAGGAGCTTACATGCGTCATTATGAAATCGTATTTATCGTCCATCCAGATCAAAGCGAGCAAGTGCCTGCAATGATCGAACGCTACAAAGGTATCGTCACTACACGTGGCGGCACTGTACATCGCGTGGAAGACTGGGGCCGCCGCCAACTGGCATACCTGATCCAGAAACTGGCTAAAGCACATTACGTCTGCCTCAACATCGAGTGCGACAGCGAAACTCTGGCTGAAATCGAAACCGGCTTCAAGTTCAATGATGCAGTATTGCGTCATCTGACCGTCAAGCTGAAGAAGGCCGAAACCGGTCCTTCGCCAATGATGAAGGCTGTGCAGAAGGAAGATGCTGCCAAGAGCCATCGTACTGAAGCACCGGCAGCCTGATTTATCTGTCCTGCCAGCGTTCTTATAACCATTGAGTCCATCAGGAGTGAGCCAAGCCAATAACGTGTTTCAGCTGGTTGCCGAAATTGCCGAACGTGAAGTCATACGTTATACACCGGCAGGCATTCCGATCGTATCTGCAAACTTGCAGCATCGCTCGGAGCCGATTGAAGCAGGAATCAAGCGTTTGATCGAATTTGAAATCGCCGCGCTAGCTGTTGGCGAGATTTCAGGAAGATTCAGTCAGGCGCCGTTGGGAGGCACCTTCTGGTTCACAGGTTTCATGGCGCGCAAGAGTCGCAACGGCAGGAGCCTGGTATTTCACATCACGGATTTCGCTGCAATGGAAGCAGACGGTTCCTAGAGAACATAGCGGAAATTGCAGATTCATTATTTTAGATACAGGAGCCAAAAATGGCATTCGGTAAAAAGTTCGATAAAAGCAAACTGAAAAACAAGCGTCAACAACAAAACCCGCTGTTCAAGCGCAAGAAATTCTGCCGTTTCACCGCTGCACACGTTGCCAGCGTTGACTACAAGGATGTCGACACGCTCAAGGATTTTGTTCAGGAAAACGGCAAGATCATGCCAGCTCGTCTGACCGGCACCAAGGCAATCTATCAACGTCAAGTGGACACTGCGATCAAGCGCGCACGTTTCCTGGCGCTGCTGCCATACACCGATCTGCACAACGCTTAATTGACGACTTGAAATAGGAGAAAAATATGCAAGTTATTCTGTTGGAAAAAGTCGTTAATCTCGGCAACCTGGGTGAAGTTGTTCGCGTCAAGGACGGTTACGCACGTAACTTCCTGATCCCGCAACGCATGGCGCGTCGTGCTACCACTACCGCTATCGCTGAATTCGAAGCGAAGCGCGCTGACCTGGAAACAGCAGCAGCAGCCAAGCTGGCTGTGGCGCAAGGCCAGGGCGAAAAACTGAACGGCCTGACTGTTCAGATCTCGCAAAAGTCGGGTGTTGACGGCCGTCTGTTCGGTTCCGTGACCAACTTCGACATCGCTGAAGCGCTGACCAAGCAAGGCTTCGCAGTTGAAAAAGCACAAGTTCGCTTGCCGAACGGCCCGCTGAAGACAACTGGCGAACACCCGGTTGCAGTTGCTCTGCACACTGACGTCGTCGTTGACATCGTCATCGCAGTGATCGGCGAGCACGTTTAATACGCTGTTGGCAAAAAGTCATTGCAGTCAAAAAAAGCCGGGTTTTCCCGGCTTTTTTTACGTCCTTTTTCTGGCAGTGCAGCAAGACGCTTATGAGAAGCAGGTATAATTCGCGCCATGAAAGCACCTTCTAAAGCACCGTCCGATCCACAGCTAGACTCCCTCCGCGTACCACCCCATTCGATCGAAGCAGAACAGTCCGTTTTAGGCGGATTGCTGCTGGATAATGCGGCGTGGGACAAGATTGCGGACTTCGTCAATGCCGACGATTTCTACCGCTACGACCATCGGATCATCTTCCAGCATATGGTCAAGCTGATCAACGGCAGCAAGCCGGCTGACGTGATCACGGTCTATGAATCGCTGAGCGGCACCGGCAAGGCGGAGGAAGTCGGCGGCCTGAGCTACCTCAATGCGCTGGCGCAAAATACGCCATCGGCGGCCAATATCCGCCGCTATGCCGAGATCGTGCGCGATCGCGGCGTCTTGCGTAAGCTGATTACCGTGGCCGATGAAATTTCCGGCCAGGCTTTCAGTCCGCAGGGCAAGGAAGTCAAGCAGATGCTGGACGAAGCGGAATCGAAGATTTTCGCGATTGCCGAAGAGGGCGCCCGCGGTGCCCAGGGCTTCCAGGAAATCCAGCCGCTGCTGACGCAGGTGGTGGAGCGCATCGACGAACTCTACAACCGCGACAACCAGAGCGACATCACCGGCGTTTCGACCGGCTTCATCGACCTCGACAAGATGACTTCGGGCCTGCAAAAAGGCGACCTGGTGATCGTGGCGGGACGCCCATCCATGGGTAAGACCGCGTTCTCGGTCAATATCGGTGAAAACGTGGCGATCGAAAGCGGTTTGCCGGTGGCGATCTTTTCCATGGAAATGGGCGGCACCCAGCTCGCCATGCGTATGCTGGGCTCGGTCGGCAAGCTCGACCAGCACCGTTTGCGTACCGGCCGCCTGAATGACGAGGACTGGCCGCGCCTGACCCATGCGATCCAGAAGATGAACGACGCCCAGCTGTTCATCGATGAAACGCCGGCGCTCAGCTCGATCGAACTGCGTGCCCGCGCGCGCCGGCTGTCGCGCCAGTGCGGCACGCTGGGCCTGATCATCATCGACTATTTGCAGCTGATGTCGGCCAATAATGCCGGTGAAAACCGCGCTACCGAAATTTCCGAAATCTCGCGTAACCTGAAGGGCCTGGCCAAAGAGCTGCAATGCCCGGTGATTGCATTGTCGCAGCTGAACCGCTCGCTGGAACAGCGTCCCAACAAGCGTCCGGTAATGTCCGACTTGCGCGAGTCCGGCGCTATCGAGCAGGATGCCGATGTCATCCTGTTCATTTACCGCGACGAGGTGTACAACCCCGATTCGCAGGAAAAGGGCACCGCGGAAATCATTATCGGTAAACAGCGTAACGGTCCGATCGGCAGCGTGCGTCTGAGCTTCCTCGGGCAATACACGAAATTCGACAACTATGTCGGTAATCTGGATGCGCCGTACGGCGGCGATTGATTACTGTCGTTGATTCTGTTGCATTAACGAAAAATTTACAAAATCCTGCTAAGCGCTGGCCGAGCGAGCCTGATATATTTCAGTTTCGTGACATTGTTTGCTTTAAATCAATATCCTTGATGTAAATGCAAGCGTAGTTGTAGTTTTAGATTCAGCTTAACCCTCAAAAGAGAGAATAAACATGTTTGGACGATTGATGCCCACCGAGGGCAAATTCTTTGAGCTCTTTAATCAGCATGCGGAGCTATGCGTCAAGGGCGCTAAAGAAATGGTGGCGTTGATGACTAATTTCGACGATCTGGAAATCCGCGTGCATGCGATCGAAGGCATTGAAAAGCAGGCCGACCAGGTCACGCACCATGCGATCGACATGCTGCACAAGACCTTCATTACGCCTATCGACCGCGACGACATCCATCAGCTGATCACCCGCATGGACGATATCCTCGATTTGCTGGAAGATGCAGCGCAGACCATCTCGCTGTACGACATCAAGGCCATCACGCCTGAAGCCAAGCGCCTGGCCGAACTGTGCCTGGGCTGCGCCGAGAAGGTCAAGGCTGCGGTCGGCCTGCTGCACAATATGGACAACTCGCGCGAGATCCTGGCGATCTGCGTCGAGATCGACCGCCTGGAATCGGACGCCGATCACGTGATGCGCGCCGCCATGTCGAAACTGTTCCGCGACGAGCCTGATGTACGCACCCTGATCAAGCTCAAGGCGATCTACGAACTGCTGGAAACCGTCACCGATCGTTGTGAAGATGTCGCCAACATCATCGAAGGCATCATCGTCGAAAATGCCTGATGCAGAGTAGGGCGCAGCGGCCCGCGGCCGCTAGCGCATCGATGTAATCCTAAAAAAACGACTCTGGCTACTCATGCACACTCTTCAAATCAGTATTTACGTTCTCGTCTTCCTCATTGCACTGGCGCTGGTATTCGACTTCATGAACGGCTTCCATGATGCCGCCAATGCGATCGCCACAGTGGTTTCCACCGGCGTCCTCAAGCCGCAGCAAGCAGTGGCCATGGCGGCCCTGTTCAACTTCATTGCGATTGCGGTGTTCCAGCTGCACGTCGCCGCTACCGTAGGCAAGGGCACCATCGATCCCAACGTGGTCGATCATTACGTCGTCTTCGGCGCCCTGGTCGGCGCCATTTGCTGGAATATCCTGACCTGGTACTACGGTATTCCATCGTCCTCTTCGCACGCCTTGATCGGCGGCCTGGTCGGCGCCGCGGTGGCCAAGGCCGGCACCGGATCGCTGATCTCGGCCGGCCTGATCAAGACCATCGCCTTCATCGTGCTGTCGCCGCTGCTGGGCTTCGTCTTCGGCTCCATCATGATGGTGCTGGTGTCGTGGATTTTCGTGCGCTCGACGCCGCGCAAGGTCGACAAATGGTTCCGCCGCCTGCAGCTGGTGTCGGCCTCGATGTATAGCCTCGGGCACGGCGGCAACGATGCGCAGAAAACCATCGGCATCATCTGGATGCTGCTGATCGCCACCGGCTTTTCGCAAGCCAGCGACAGCCTGCCGCCATGGTGGGTGATCATTTCCTGCTATAGCGCGATCAGCCTCGGTACACTGTTCGGCGGCTGGCGCATCGTCAAGACCATGGGCCAGAAGATCACCAAGCTGAAACCGGTAGGCGGCTTCTGCGCTGAAACCGGCGGCGCCATCACGCTGTTCCTGGCGACCATGCTGGGCGTTCCAGTGTCGACCACGCACACCATCACCGGCGCCATCGTCGGCGTTGGCGCCGCGCGCCGCGTTTCGGCGGTACGCTGGGGTGTTGCCGGCAATATCGTCTGGGCCTGGGTACTGACCATTCCAGCCTCGGCCTTCATGGCGGCGATTGCCTGGTGGATTGGTAAACATATCTTGTAAGTTTTCAAAAATGCAATAAAAAAGCGATACAGGATATTTCCTGCATCGCTTTTTTTTTCGTGGACAATCCGCCGCTCCCCGCCATTGCTTGCTGTGCATTGCCTGGTTGCCAATCTCTTCTATTGCTCCTAAGATAGTTTCCACTTGGGAGGTTATTAAGGGCTGGACCATTCAGTCCGTTCTTAAGGCACGACATGAGGGCCACGCCATGCAAGCAATTCTGAAAAAAAGCATCATCATCATTGGCATTGCAGGAACCTTGATTACGCAGGCGCACGCGGCATGCAGCAACAATGCCCCCGCCGCCGGCGTTACAGTCACCTGCTCAGGGAGCAATTCCGGCCCGGTGGTGGCGCAAACCGGCAGCAGCGGCGTGACGGTCACGCTGGACACTAGCGTCGCCACCGGCATTCCGCGCAGCAGCAGCCCGGTCGCCTTCGGCGTGGACACTTCCAGCAGCATCACCAACAACGGCAGCGTCACCCTGACCGGCGGTGGCGGCACCGGCGGCAATCGCGGCGCGGCGCTGCTGGGTGCCAACAACGGCAACCAGCTGACCAATGCCGCCCAGGCCAGCATTGTTACCAGCGGCGCCTTCAACGATGGCATGGCGGCTAACGGCAGCGGCAATACATTAACTAACCAAGGCAGCATTGCTACCTCAGGTCCCAGTGCATTTGGCATATCGGCAGCCTGGGGCCAGACCAATCTCGGCCAGCTCAACAACACGATAAACAATTCAGGAACGATAACGACTGCCGGCAGCAATGCGCGCGCCATTTCCATTCTCGGCGGCAGCGGCACGGTGACCAACAGCGGCCAGTTGTCGACCACCGGCGCCAACAGCCCGACCGTGTACATGCAGGGCAATAACGACAAGTTGACCAATAGCGGTACGATCAACGCGTCCGGCGCTGGTTCCGATGCGGTGTTTTCCAATACGGTCGGTTCCAGCTTTGCCGCCAGCATCGAGAACCAGGCCGGCGGCCAGATCATCAGCCAGCAGGGGGCGGCAGTGCGCACCCTGAATGGCAGTAGCACCGTCATCAATGCCGGTTTGCTGCAAAGCGGCTCCGGCACCGCGGTGTCGATGGGCACGGGGCGCAACACGCTGATATTGCAAACCGGTTCGGTGATCAACGGTGCCGCCAACGGTGGCGGCAATGCCGGCAGCGGGGTGGTGCTGCAGGGATCGGGAACGGCGTCTAACGCTTTCAGCAGTTTCGCCACCTTGCAAGCGCAGGGCGATAACTGGACCTGGAGCGGCAATGGCGTGTTCACGACCGCGCAGATCCAGAGCGGCTTGTTCAATCTCACCGGCAGCCTGGGCGGGGCGACTACTGTCGCCGCCGGGGCAACGCTTGCCGGCAATGGCGGGACGATTGCCGGCGACCTGCTGAACCAGGGCACCTTGCATCCGGGTGCGGGCGATGGCACTGGCAACCTGACTGTGACGGGCAATTTTACCCATGCGGCGAATGCGATATTCCAGACCGAGGCATCGCCGGTTTCTGCCGGATTGCTGACGGTGGGAGGCACCGCCGCCCTGCAGGGCGGCACGGTGAACGCCACCATGCTGCCAGGCGCCTATGCGGATCAGGTACGGCTGCCGATTGTCAGTGCCGCAGGAGGCGTCAACGGCACGTTCAGCCAGCTGCAGGCCAACGCTACGGCGCTGCTGACGCCAACCCTGGCAACGATGCGGCGATCGGACAAGCAATCGACAACAGCAGGCCGCAGGCCACCCCGGAGCCGCCTGCGCCACCTGTTAACCCGGGGCAGCCTGTGCCTCCGCCACCTCCGCCACCTGTCACCCCGGGCCAGCCCGCGCCTCCGCTTCTCACCCCGGCCGGAGTACCGGTGGCCACAGGCGCACTGGCAGAAACGGTGAATACGCTCAACCTGCTCGACAAGGCGGAACTGCAGGCAACTGTCGGCAGCCTGACCGGCGGCGTGCACGCGACCTTCTCGCAGCTGGCCTTGCGTGAAAACGACCTGTTCGGGCGTGCACTGTCGGTGCGCCTGGACAGCCAGCGTGAAGGCGAGCGCAAGGCCGGCGATGACGGCATGTGGGTGCGCCCCTATGGTTCCTTCGGCAAATTGAGCGCGACTGCCGATACCTCCGGCGCGCGTTACCAGATCGGCGGCATCAGCGCTGGTGTTGACCGCGCCGTCGGCACCGACTGGATAGTCGGCGCTGGCCTGGATTATGCGCATTTGCATGCTGATTTCGACGACTACAATGCCAACGGCAAGCTCGACAGCTACAAGCTGGGCGCCTATGCCAGCTATGCGCCGGGCTCCATGTATGTCGACGCGATTGCCAGTTACGCGCTGCAGCGCACCGACATGCAGCGCGACGTCCTGACCGCGACCGGCCCCGCGCTGCGCGCCAAGGGCTCTTACGACGGTCAGCAGGCAAGTCTGTACAGTGAGCTGGGCTATCGCGCAACATTGCGCGAGGGTTTTGTCTTGCAGCCTTTCGCCGCGCTGCATTACACCCGCTTGCGCCAGGACGGCTTCAGCGAAACCGATGCCGAAAATCTCGGACTATCGGTACAGGCAGCCACCCTGAACAGCTTGCGCAGCAGTCTGGGCGTCAAGGCCAGCCAGGATTTTGCACTGGCGACAGGGACCATCACCTTGGGCGGGCAGCTGCGCTGGATGCATGAATTCAAGGACGCGCAAGCGCAATACCAGGCGACGTTGCTCGGCGCTCCCGGCAGCGACTTTACCGTCAAGGGCGTGGATTTCGGCCGCGATGCGGTGCTGGCAGGGGTGAACTTGGTCTACGCCGCTTCAGCGCGGCTGAACCTGCTGGCGGACTACGATCTGCAAGCCGAATCGCATAACCGGGTGAACCGGATCACGCTGGGCTTGCGCTACCTGTGGTGAGTTCAGGCTGGCTGAGCGGATAATCTCGACAGGTAAAAACAGCGATGCCACCGTTCAAGGTGGCATCGCTGTTTTCGTTTCGTGTATGACAGGATGGCCTTTTAATGCGCGCCGCCTGCATCCACCGGCAAGCTGGAACGCTGCGGTTTGGTCAGCCACACCAGTGCAATCAGCATCAGGAACAGCACCGCCGAGATCCAGAAGATATCGGTTGCCCCCTGGGTCGCCGCCTTGACTGAAATCAGGCGGTCGATGGTAGCCCAGGCCGCCGGTTCCGGCATGCCCTGCGCCATCAGATTGTGCACCGCCTCGTTGAATGCCGGGCTGTGCGGACCGGTGAATTCGGTCAGCTGCGAGTGGTGCAGGGAAGTGCGGCGATCCCACAAGGTGCTGGTGATCGAGGTGCCCATGCCGCCGAACATGATACGCACGAAGTTGGACAGACCCGCCGCCGAAGGAATCTTGTCCGGCGGCTGGCCTGACAGGATGATCGAGGTCAGCGGAATGAAGAACATGGCCATCGCCGCACCCTGGATGATGGTCGGAATCATCAGCGTGAAGGTATCGACGTTTTCGGTGAACTGCGAACGCAGATAGAACACGATGGCAAAGATGAAGAACGCGGTGCTGGCCACCCAGCGCGCATCGATCTTGGGCAGCAGCTTGCCGATGAAGGGCGACAGGATGATCGCAAAGATCCCCACCGGCGCCATCACTTCGCCGGCCAGCGTTGCGGTATAGCCGAGCGTCGTCTGCAGCCACAAAGGCAGGATCACCAGGCCGCCGAACATCAGGCCGTAGCCGACTGAGATGGCGATCACGCCGCCGCTGAAGTTACGGCCCTTGAACAGCCTCAGGTCGACCACCGGATGGTCGTCGCCCAGTTCCCAGATGATGAAGTAGATAAAGGCCACCAGCGCTACCGCGCCCAGGATCACGATGGTCGAGGAATTGAACCAGTCGAGCTCCTTGCCCTTGTCCAGCATGATCTGTAGCGAGCCGACCCAGACCACCAGCAGGGCCAGCCCGACCTTGTCGATCGGCAGCTTGTAGGTGGAGGATTCGCGCTTGTGGTAGATCGACCAGGTAGCCCAGGCCGCAAATATGCCGACCGGAATGTTGATGTAGAAAATCCACGGCCAGGTGTAGTTATCCGAGATCCAGCCGCCCAGCAGCGGCCCCATGACCGGCGCCACCAGCGTGGTCATGCCCCAGAAGGCTAGCGCCATCCCGCTCTTGGAGGGGGTATAGCTGGACAGCAGCAGCGACTGCGACAGAGGAATCATCGGTCCGGCGACGGCGCCCTGCAGTACGCGGGCAGCGATCAGCACTTCCATGCTCGGCGCCAGGCCGCACAGGATGGAAGACAGGACGAAGAGGATGATCGACGTCACGAACAGGCGCACCTGGCCGAAGCGTTGCGTCAGCCATCCAGTCAGCGGCACCGAGATGGCATTGGCCACCGCGAACGAGGTGATGACCCAGGTGCCTTGTTGCGGCGAGACGCCGAGGTCGCCGGAAATGGCCGGGATGGAAACGTTGGCAATCGACGAATCGAGGACGTTCATGAACACGGCGAGCGACAAGGCTACCGTACCCATGACAAGCTTGCCGCCAGTTAGCGGCGGCAGTGGTTGCGATGGCGGCCGCGGTGGCGGCGCTGGTTTTGGGGAACTCATGAAGGCATTCCGGTAAGGGTTATTGCATGTCCGCTGCCGTCAGCGCAGCCGCCAGGGGGGCGGCTTGCGCTGCGGCATTCGCGACGGCGTCCGCCGCCAAACTGCAGGGTATCAGTGCGCTGCCGCTGCATTGTTGTTGGCAGCGATGATGCTGGCGATACGTGCATCGGCCTCCTGGCCGCTCTTGTCGAATACGTCGGTGGTGTAGGCTGGAGCGGTGCGCGCCGTGCCTGCAGTCAGCGAAGTGCCTTCAGTCTTGGCGACGTCAACGCTGACGTTCATCGAGACGCCGATACGCAATGGATGAGTTTCCAGGTCTTTCGGATCCAGCGAAATACGCACCGGAATACGCTGCACGATCTTGATCCAGTTGCCGCTGGCGTTTTGCGCAGGCAGCAAAGCGAAGGCGGAGCCGGAGCCGGCTGCCAGGCCGACCACCGTGCCGTGGTATTCAATCTTGGAACCATATACATCGGAATCCAGGGTAACCGGCTGGCCGATGCGCATGTTCTTGATCTGCACTTCCTTGAAGTTGGCATCCACCCACAGAGCGTTCAACGGCACGATCGACAGCAGCGGGGTGCCGGCGGCGACGCGCTGGCCGACCTGCACCGAGCGCTTGGCGACATACCCGGTGGTCGGCGCCAGCAGGCTGGTGCGGGCCAGGTTGATATAGGCATTGCGGACCTGGGCGGCGGCGTTCAGCACGTTCGGGTGCTGTTCAACCGTGGTGCGGTCGGTCAGCACCTTGTTCGAAGACAATTGCTCGCGCGCAGATTGCAGGGCCGCTTCCGCGCCTTGTACCGCAACCTTGGCGTGATCCAGTTCTTCCTTGGAGACGGCGCCGGTGCCGATCAGCTGCTGGCGGCGCGCGAGGTCGGCGCGGGCGCGTTCCAGTTCAGCGCTGCGGGCGGTGACGGCAGAGGTCAACGTATTATTGTTGACGAACAGCGTGCGTACCTGGCGCACGGTCTGGGCCAGCTGGGCTTCAGCCTGGTCCAGCGCAACCTTGGCGTCGGCCTTGTCCAGTTCCACCAGCGGTTTGCCGACCTGCACCAGTTCGGTATCGTCGGTATTGATCGCCAGCACCGTGCCGCCAACTTGCGGCGTCACTTGCACCACGTTGCCGCCGACGTAGGCATCGTCGGTGCTTTCGTAGTGGCGGGCATAGATGAACCACCAGATGCCGTAGGCGAGCAAGACAATGATCAGGGCAATGGTGACGCCGATCAGCAGGCTGCGGCGCTTGCCATTACCGTTGGCGGCAGCCGGCTGGGCTGGAGCGGCAGCAGCGGCGCTGCCGGCGGATGCTTCTTGTGGGTTTTGATTTGCTGTTGTCATGGTGCGGATTTCGCAATAAGTGAACGGTTATTTTGATGAATCAGTTAGTAGCGCTTGCTTGCGGATTGCTGGCGGTATCTGCCGCGGCCGGACCGAGGCCCGCCGCGTCTGCCTCAAAGCCGCCTCCCAGCGACTTGATCAGGTTGACGCGCAGATCGGCCCGGCGCGCGCGCGTATCGAGCTCAAGCTTGCGCTGCGCCAGCCAGCTGATCTGGCTGCTGACTACCTGCAGCATATTGGCGGTGCCGACCTGTTGCCGTTGTTCGGCCAGCTTCATGCCGCGTTCGGCGGCATCGACCGCGGTCTGCTGATTCTTGCCTTGTTCTTCCGCGGCGCGCAGCGACTGCACGCTGTCCGCGACTTCGTGGAAGGCGTCGTTGAGCGCCTGATTGTAGGTTGCCACCGCGCCGTCATAGGCTGCGACCCGGCCTTTGAGCTGGGCGCGCAAGGCGCCGCCTTCAAAGATCGGCAGATGGATGGCCGGACCGGCGCCGATCACCTTGCTGCTATGGTTCAGGAACTGCGAGAAGCTCAGGCTGGAAAAGCCGATCATGGCTGACAGGTTGATATCCGGATAGAACTCGGTCTTGGCCACCTTGATATCGCTTTGCGCCGCTTCTACCTGCCAGCGCGCTGCCAGCACATCCGGCCGCCGTCCCATCAGGCCTAGCGGCAGCTGGTCGGGCAGGGCGATGGCGCTGTCCGCCGGCAGCGCCGGCTGGGCGATCTTCAGCCCGCGGTCCGGGCCTTGGCCCATCAATGCGGCGATCTGGTTGCGGGTCAGCGCGATTGCTTCCTGCCATTGCGAGCGTTCTGCGCGCAGGCCGGCGATTTGCTGGCGGCTCTGCTGATTGTCGCTCTGGGTATCGAGGCCGGCGGCAAAACGCTGCTGGGTCAGCTTGTCCAGCTTGTCGCGCAATACCAGCTGCTGGTTGGTCAGGTCCAGCTGGGCGTACTGGCGGCCCAGCTGCAGCCATGCTTTCGAGATGGCCGCGGTCAGCACCAGGCGCGCTGAATAATCTTCTGCTTGCGCGGCTTTGCTTTGCGAAATGGCGGAGCGCAACTGCTCGCTGTGCTTGCCCCAGAAATCCAGGTCGTAGCTAAAGTTCAGCGCCGTTTCGTAATCCGTCACGTACATGCCGCCGAACGGCGGCGGATAAATGCTGTTCTCGGAAAAGCGTTCCCGCGTCGCCGACAGGCTGGCGCCGACTTGCGGCTTGCTGGTGGCGCCGGCCGCTTCCACCATCGCATGCGATGCGGCGATGCGGGCGGACGCCGCCTGCAGATTCGGATTGGTAGCGAGCGCTTCGTCGACCAGCTGCTGCAGCTGGCTGCCGCCGATGCTGCTTACCCAGGCGCTGCTCGGCCAGGCGCCGCCCTGGCCCGGCAAGGACGTAGCGGATGCATAGTCCTCCGCACTGTTCGAATGGGCGTTGCTGTGAATGCCGCTGAAGTTGGCGCAGGCCGCCAGCAGCAACACGGCTGCGCTGATGGCAAGGCGCTGCGTTGCAAGTTTCGGCAGGCTGCGCCGGGATGAAGGAGAAAGAAGGTACATGTCGGTATAGATTTGACGAGTTGGTTTAGCGGCCATAGATGAATGACTATAAGGAATAACAACGGGGAATGACACAGGCGCCTGATTACTTAAAAATAATACTGTATGGATAGTTCTTGCATAGTCAATGTGTTTTCTCGGTCGGCGAGTTACTTGCCAGCAGCCGTCGCAGCATGGATTTCAAAAAGCCGATTTCTTCAGGGCTGAAATCCGAAAAATGCTGGTTCAGTACACCGCAAAATGCTTTTGGCAATTTTTTCGACAGCGCCAGGCCATCGGCGGTCAGATGCAGCTTCATCAGGCGCCGGTCCTGCGCACAGGGTTCACGCGTAATCAACTCGCGCGCGACCAGACGGTCGATCATGCGCTTGGTCGACGCGGCGTCGGTATACGTCTCGCGCGCCAGGTCGGCGGCCGTGGAATATTTTCCAGTCGACAACATCAGCAGAATTGCGCCCTGGGCATGGGTAATGCCATATTCCGCCAGCGATTCGTCCGAACTCTTGACCAGCATGGCGCGCGACCGCGCCAGCAGATAGCCGATGCTTTCTTCTATCTGGTAGTTCTCCACGTTGAAAATAGGTGTTCGATTACTCACGGATTTCTTGCTTTTCTGTGCTGATGCATCATTTATTTATTATTTATTCGCCGCTTGTTGGTATAAGTTTTACGCGAATATTCGTTGCCTAGGCAATAATATACTGCAAAATAAACTTCTTTGCTGGCGAGGCCCTAGAACTGTTGTTCAGGTTTTATTTGCTGCACCAGCTTTTGCACAAGCTGGCAAACGTACCAATACGGTCAGGCCGCTTTGCTGGCCGGACGCAGCCAGCGTTATCGTGCCTTGTGCGGCGAGCACGATTTCCTTGACGATCGCCAGCCCCAGGCCGGTGCCTTCCTGGCCAGGCGCGGCGTTGCGGAAGAAGCGTTCGAACACACGGTCGCGTACTTCCGCCGGAATGCCCGGCCCATTGTCGCTGACGCTGATGACGGTCTGTTCCGGGCCGGCGGCAATGCTCACGGTGACTTTGCCATGGGCCGGTGTGTAGCGGATGGCGTTGTCGACCAGGTTCATCATCATGGCGTTGAACAAGGCTTCGTTGCCCATGGCCCAGGCATGCTCGTTCGCAGTGTCGAGACCGAGATCGATGTTCTTGCGCTGCGCCAGGTCGACAATTTCTTCCAGCACCGTGGCAGCCACCGCCAGCAGGTCCACCGGGTGGCGCAGGAAAGCGGTGGTGTTGGAGGCTTCCGCCTGCGATAGCAGCAACAGCTTGTTGGTCAGCTCGGTCATGTTGCGGCTGCTTTCCTGCAGCGCCTGCAATACTTCGCCGCGCCGCTGCTCATCGGTCAGGCGGCGCGCAAACTGGATCTGCGAGTCGATCAAGGTCAACGGCGTGCGCAACTGATGGGCGGCGTCGGCGATAAAGCGCTTCTGTGCGGCGACCTGGGTGTTGAGGCGCTGGATGGTCTGGTTGATGGCTTCGACGATGGGGCGCAGCTCCAGCTGCAGCTGGCCGGGCCTGATCGGCGACAGCGAGGTGGCGTCGCGCGCGGCCAGCTGGTTCTTCAGCTGCATCAGCGGTCGCAGTTCCATGGTCAGGCCGATCACCACCAGGGCGATGGCCAGCAGCAGCATGGCGATCTGGCCGTGCAGGGCGGGGCGCCACAGTCCGGCCAGCATCTGGTCGTGGGCGCGCGTGGTCTGTCCTACCAGCACCGCGATCTTGCGCAGCTGGCCGGCGTTGTACAGGGTACGTACCTGGCTTACCACCCGCAGTGGCTGGCCGTGGTAGTCGATATTGCTGAAGGCCGGCGCGGTCAGCGGAAAGCGCAGCGCCGGCGGAAAATCGGGACGCCCCGCCAGCAGGCTGTCATGGTCAGTGATGACCTGATAAAACACCTGGTCCTGCTCGGGCGAGACCAGCAGCTCCAGCGCCGCCGGCGGCACGCTGGCATGCGGCACGCCGTCCAGCCACTGGATCTCGCCGGCGATCACCTGGGCCGAGGCCAGCAAGGCATGGTCCTGGATCAGGTCCGCGGTGTGGCGCGCGCTGCGGTACGACAGCGTGGCGCTGATGGCGACAAACAGCGTCAGCGGAATCAGCAGCCACAACAGTAAGCGCAGGCGCAGGCTGATGATCAAGAGATGTCTTTCTGTTTGAGCAGGTAGCCGAGGCCGCGCAGCGTCATGATGGCGGCCTGGCAGTGTTCCATTTTCTTGCGCAGGCGATGGATGTAGATCTCGATGGCGTCTGCGCTCGGTTCATCGTCCAGCCCGAAGACGCCATCCATCAAGGCCGTCTTCGATACGGTCTTGCCTTGCTTGAGCATCAGGATTTCCAGCACATCGTGTTCGCGCGCGGGCAGTGCCAGCGGCTGGCCGGCGATAGCGAATTGCCGGGTATTGCTGTCGTAGCGCAGGTCGGCGCAATGCATTTCCGCCGTCTTGCCGGGCGTCTGGCGGCGGATCAGGGCTTTGATCCTGGCCACCAGCTCACGCACCTCGAACGGCTTGACCAGATAGTCGTCGGCGCCGGCGCCCAGGCAATCCACTTTCTCGTCGATCGAGCCGCTGGCGGTCAGGATCATCACCGGCACGTTGTTGTGGCGCTGGCGCAGCCGCCGCAAGACGCTCTTGCCGTTCATCTTCGGCAGCTGCAGGTCGAGCAGGACCACATCGTAGCTTTCGCTTTGCAGCAGGCTGTCGGCCATTTCGCCATCGCTGGCGAGGTCGATGGTGAACTTGTCTTCCTTGAGGATCTTGCTGAGCCATAGTGCTAGCGGTGGATTGTCTTCGATCAGGAGTAATTTCATGGGTGCTGGCTAGGTTATGTTGCAATGCAAGCTAAATTGCCGGGATTTGGAAAGCTGGATGAAAGTTATCGCATCCTAGAATACGCTCAAGATTGGAACAATGGCAGCTCGTCATATGGATCCAGCGATTATCCCAAAAAAACAAATGGAGACAACACAATGCATACCCTCATCCGCGGTTCATTGATTTCTGCTGTGCTGCTGTCGGGCGCGGTGCTTGGCGCCAGCCAGGCCGTCGCGGCAGATTCAGGAAAAATCACCATCATGGTCGGCGGCATCACCAAAATGATTTACCTGCCGGCCAAGCTGACTGAACAGCTCGGTTATTTCAAGGAAGAGGGGCTGGACGTCGAGCTGCAATCGCAGCCGGCCGGCGTCGATGCAGAAAATGAACTGCTGGCCGGCGCGGTGCAGGCGGTGGTCGGTTTCTACGATCACTCCATCGACCTGCAAAGCAAGGGCAAGGAAGTGACCGCGATCACCGTCTTCGGCCAGGTTCCCGGCGAAGTCGAAATGGTCGCGACCAAGGCCGCCGCCAGCATCAAGAGCATGGCCGACGTCAAGGGCAAGACCCTTGGCGTGACCGGCCTCGGTTCCTCCACCAACTTCCTGACCCAGTACCTGGCGGCCAAGAATGGCATCAGTTCCAACCAGTATTCGGTGCTGCCGGTAGGTGCCGACAATACCTTCATCGTGGCGATCAAGCAGGGCCGCATCGATGCCGGCATGACCACCGAACCGACCGTGTCGCAGCTGCTGAAGAGCGGCGATGCTTCGGTGCTGGTCGACATGCGTACTGTCGAAGGTACAGTCAAGGCGCTCGGTGGCTTATACCCGGCCTCCAGCCTGTATGTGCAGCGGCCATGGCTGAATACGCACAAGGTGGAAGCGGCCAAGCTGGCGCGCGCTTTCGTCAAGACGCTGAAGTTCATCAACACCCACAGCGCGGCTGAAATTGCCGACAAGATGCCGAAGGACTACTACGGCAACAACAAGCCTATGTATGTGCAGGCACTGCAAAATTCCCTGCCGATGTTTTCCGCAGACGGCAAGATGCCGCCAGGCGGCCCCGAGACTGTCTTGCAGGTCTTGTCCGGATTCAATCCGAACGTCAAGGGCAAGCATATCGACCTGGCGAAAACCTACACCAACGAGTTCGTCAGCACGGCTAAATAAGCACGGCGCTGAATTGGCAAAGGCCGCCGTGTTCCGCGCCCAGGCGCAGGACCTGGCGGCAGATGGATGGCTCTGGCCGGCGCGAGCTTCGCGTGCGGCGCGACCGCTGCCGTCCAAAATTTAAAAGGAAACTGAAATGAGTCAAACAGCATACGCCTCGGCGCCGGCTTCGTCCGTCAAGCCGGTGACGCCGGAACCGTCGCGCGACACGCCAGCCATCGAACTGCGCAACGTCTCGTGCCGCTTCATCTCGCCGGACGGCAAGGCCACCGTGGCTTTGCGCGATTTCACCATGAGCGTGGCGCGCGGCGAATTCGTGGCGGTGGTCGGCCCTACCGGCTGCGGCAAGTCGACCACACTGAGCATGATCACCGGCCTGCTCAAGCCACCGTGGGCGAAGTGCGCATCATGGGCGAGCCGGTCAACGGCATCGATCCGCGCATCGGCTTCGTGTTCCAGAACGACGCGGTATTCCCGTGGCGCAGCGTGCTGCACAATGTCGCCGCCGGGCCGCTGTTCCGCGGCAAACCTAAGGATGCCGCGTATGCGCTGGCGGAAGAATGGATACGCCGCGTCGGCCTCGACAAGTTCAGCAATCACTATCCGCACCAGCTGTCCGGCGGCATGCGCAAGCGCGTTGCCCTGGCGCAGACTTTCATCAACAGCCCAGAAATTTTGTTGATGGACGAGCCGTTCAGTGCGCTCGACATGCAGACCCGCACTCTGATGCAGGACGAGTTGCTGCAGCTGTGGTCGTCGCAAGCCGGCTCGGTGGTGTTCGTCACCCACGACCTGGAAGAGGCGATTGCGCTGGCCGACAAGGTCTATGTGCTGACCGCGCGTCCGGCCACCTTGAAGAGCGTCTATGAAATCGATCTGCCGCGGCCGCGTGTGATGTCCGAGGTGCGCTACGAACAACGTTTCATCGATATCTCGCGCAAGATCTGGGCCGACCTGCGCGAAGAAGTGCACATCAGCTAAGTCGTCCTACCCTAATTTACCGTGCCGTTTGCCAGTCTGGATTCCAGGGCAGGCGGCAGCACAGAGGCAAACCATGAATCAAGCACACACCGTCGACAAGCTCAGCGCCGCCAGCCTGGCTACTGTCGAACAAGAAGCACAACGCAAAATCAAGCAACGCTACTGGCTGGTGATATCGCTGCGCGTCGCCATCCTGATCCTGACCCTGGGCGGCTGGGAGCTGGCAGCCAGGCAGCAATGGATAGATCCGTTTTTCTTTTCGCAGCCTTCGCTGATCGTGATCCAGATCTACGACTGGATCGTCGAAGGCACATCACAGGGTCCGCTCTGGACCCAGGTGCTGGTGACGCTGGAAGAAACCGTGCTGGGCTTCCTCATCGGCTCGGTGGCGGGCGTGGTGTGCGGCATCCTGCTGGGTCGCAACAAGCTGCTGTCGGATGTCTTCAGCATCTATATCCAGGTCGCCAATTCGATTCCGCGGGTGGTGCTGGGTTCGATCTTCGTGATTGCGCTGGGCCTGGGCATGGCCTCCAAGGTGGCGCTGGCGGTGGTGATGGTGTTCTTCGTGGTGTTCGGCAACGCCTTCCAGGGCGTGCGTGAAGCTGACCGTTACATGATTGCAAACGCGCAGATCCTGGGGGCATCGCCGCGCCAGGTCACCATGTCGGTGGTGATTCCGTCGGCGCTGAGCTGGATCCTGGCGAGCTTGCATGTCAGCTTCGGCTTTGCGCTGGTCGGCGCCGTGGTGGGTGAATTCCTTGGCTCCAAACAGGGCATCGGCTTGCTGATCTCGACCGCGCAAGGCGCTTTCAACGCCAGCGGCGTGTTTGCCGCCATGATCGTGTTGGCGGTGGTAGCCCTGGCGGCGGATTATTTGCTGACTACCTTAGAAAAACGTTTGCTGAAATGGCGTCCTGTGGCATTCTAGTTCTTAATTGAAATTTACTGACTTAAGGTTGCGGCGCATTTTACGATGCGCCGTTTTTTTTCGTTCATCCAGGACGCGCGCAGTCCTGGCGGCTATTGCTTGGCGCCGCTGCGATCGTCATGCGAGTCAATCCCATTCGTCTTTTCGTTCTTGGGATGCACCGCAGCCTTGTGGCTTTGCTGGTTGCGCTTGATGGTGTCCTTCGATGGCGGGTAGTCGGCGTTCCGGGCCGGGACCTGGCCATTGTGCTGCGCTTCGGTCAGTTCCTGGCGGACCTCTTGCCGCGTCTTGCCTTTGCCATTCGATGTGCTATCCGCGGCTATAGCGCCGAATGAAAGCGATGCCGCGGCCAGCGCCAATATCAGTTGTGTGAATTTCATTGCAAACTCCTTTTGATTGAGACTTCGGAATACACCAACGACACCGTTTTGCCGGCATGCTTTCCTGTCCTGAAAGTTGCCGGCGGGCGTCGTTTTAATAAAGGCAATGGCTGCATCAGCCTGAATGCCTTGGATATCCAGTATGGGAAAGATGTGGCTGCGGGAAGGTGACGACGGGATTACATTTTCGCAATCCGCGATGTCGCGCGGGCAGCGATCGGGATGGCAGGTAACAATTGAATGGGGGCGAGCCTGGCAAGCGGGAGGCCTGGCGAACTCTGCGGCGCCGCCTGGTAGCGCGTCAGGACGCTGCGCGCCCCGTCAGCAGCCAGCGGGCCCAGTCGTCTCTGCCGTTCTTTGCGGCTTCGGCCGCGGCTTGGTGATGATCGTAGGCGATGCAGTGGTGGCCGACGCGCCAGCCATGCATGTCTTTTTCGCACATCGCATAGCGCGCGTGTGGACTGCCGTTTTCGATCACATGAAACCAGGGCTGGTCGTCGTCATAGGCTTGCAGGCCGACGCTGCCCGGGTTCACCACCAGCCGCCCGCCGGAGACAGCGCAGCTGCGTGGCTTATGGCTGTGGCCGCAGATGATCAGCGTCTGACTGAGGCCGGCGGCGTGCATCTCGATCTGGTTCTGCCGGGCCATGCGGCAGCCATGCTGGTCGACTTCTTCCAGGAAGTAAATCAGGTCGCTGGCGGGTGTGCCGTGGCACATGAAGACATCCTCGGCGACTGCCAGCGTGCCCGGCAATCCCCTGATCCAGTCGCGCTGCGCCTGGCTGGTGTTTTCGAAGGCGAACTGGTCGGTCGGATGACCGGTTTTAGCGGCGCAGGACAGCAGCTGGCGTTCGTGGTTGCCGGCGATGGTGGGCAATTCCAGCGCCATCAGCAGATCGGCGGTGGCGGCCGGCGCCAGCGGGCCGGACAGGATGTCGCCGGCGTTGACGATCAGGTCCGCGCCTTGCCGCCGGATATCCGTCAGGACGGCTTGCAGCGCCCAGATATTGGCGTGGATGTCGGAAAGGATGGCGATTTTCATGGGCGTACTCCGTGGCGGATGAAGTGCATACCACATCATCAAATAAAAACGGGTGTAATTCAATCAGAGCGCTCATCGCGCACCTCGAATTACACCCGTTTGCCTGCTACTGGCGGCGCATCGCTGCGCCGCTTTCAAGCGTGATTACAGCACGTCGCTAGCGTGGTCCGCCAAACGTGAACGCTCGCCGCGCGCCAAGGTGACATGACCGCTATGCGACCAGCCCTTGAAGCGGTCGACCACGTAAGTCAGGCCGCTCGAACCCTCAGTCAGGTACGGCGTATCGATCTGCGCGATATTGCCCAGGCAGATGATCTTGGTGCCCGGACCGGCACGCGTCACCAGCGTCTTCATCTGCTTCGGCGTCAGGTTTTGCGCTTCGTCGATGATCAGGAACTTGTTGACGAAGGTGCGGCCGCGCATGAAGTTGAGCGACTTGATCTTGATGCGCGAACGAATCAGATCCTGGGTGGCGGCGCGACCCCATTCGCCGGCATCGGAATCGGACTTGTTGAGCACTTCCAGATTATCGTCGAAGGCGCCCATCCACGGCCCCATCTTCTCTTCCTCGGTACCCGGCAGGAAACCGATGTCTTCACCGACCGGCACCGTGACGCGGGTCACGATGATTTCGTTGTAGGTCTTGGTTTCCAGCACTTGCGCCAGGCCGGCCGCCAGCGCCAGCAAGGTCTTGCCGGTGCCGGCCTGGCCCAGCAGGGTGACGAAGTCGCAATCCGGATTCATCAGCAGGTTGAGGGCAAAGTTCTGCTCGCGGTTGCGGGCGGTGATGCCCCACACGCTGTTCTTGGCGTGACCGTAGTCGCGCAAGGTTTGCAGCACCGCGGTCTTGCCGTTGATCTGCGTGACCTGGCCGTAGAATGCCGGCTCGCCGTTTTTCGGTTCAATGAAAACGAACTGGTTGACCAGCAGGGTCGGCACCAGCGGTCCGCTCAGGCGGTAGTAGGTATAGCCGGTGCCGTGCTTGTTTTCTTGCCAGGATTCGATGCCCTTGCCGTGCTTGATCCAGAAATCGTCCGGCAATTGCTGGATGCCCGAGTACAGCAGGTCAGTGTCTTCCAGCACATGGTCATTGAAATAGTCTTCCGCCGGCAAACCCATGGCGCGGGCCTTGATGCGCATGTTGATGTCTTTCGACACCAGCACCACCGGACGGCCCGGGGTTTCCGCTTCCAGTCCGCGCACCACGCCGAGGATCTGGTTGTCGGCTTTCCCGACTGGCAAACCTTCCGGCAGGTCGGCATTCTGCAGCTTGGTCTGGAAGAACAGACGGCCCTTGGCATCCTTGTTGCCAAGTTTGGACAAGGGAATGCCGCTGTCGATCTGGTCGTCGCCGATATCGCCGACCAGCGCGTCCAGCGAACGCGATACCTGGCGGGCGTTGCGGGCGACTTCCGACATGCCTTTCTTGTGGTTGTCCAGTTCTTCCAGGGTCACCATCGGCAGATAGATGTCATGCTCTTCAAATCGGAACAGCGAGCTTGGATCATGCATCAGCACATTGGTGTCCAGCACGAACAGCTTGGTCACGCCGGATTTGTCGGCGGCGCGGCTGGTGCTCGATTTCGGGCGGCTATGGCCTTCGGCAGGCTTGGCCGGGGCGACGGCGCGGGCATTGTCCGCGGGCGCCTTGGTTTTACGGCTTTCCACTGGTTTGACGGCTGGCTTGGCGACGGTTTTGTCGCGCGCCTGTGGTGCAATTTCCTTGTTGCGGGTAATCGGTTCAACAATGGCGATACGTGGTTTGACGGCTTTGCCGGCTTCCGCTTTTGGATAATCTTGAACGGACAGTAAAGCAGCGGGTTTGGTCGGTAATTTTGGTAAGGGCATCAGAACCTCGCTTTAAAGATGAAAAAAGGTTCGCTTGGGTTGCAAGTCGAACTGGACCAAACAGATGAAGCTACGGCTGGAACAACAATATTGGTAAGGAACATCAGCTATCACTCACAATAAACAGGCCCATAAGACGCCATTTGGGCAGGCCTGGCCGGTCAAGGCCCCCGTCAGGAAATAACTTGAACATTTGGGCGACCGTAGCTGGCGCGCTGCTGCGTTGCCCGCCGCTTGCAGTGCTCGCACTGCGGCACGGCGGGCGCCTTGCATCGCATCCAGCTATGGCCGCCCAAATGCCCAATTTATTTCCTGGCGGGCCCCAAGCACAAATTAAAAAGTAAAAAAGCCGTTTGGGAAGGCCCGCGGGCCTTTTCCTCAAACGGCTTAACAAAATAATTTTTTGTGAATTCAATGACTTACAAACTCCAATACTTCCTCAACATGCGCAGGCACCTTCACTCCACGCCATTCTTTCACCAATGTGCCGGCGGCGTCAATCACAAACGTGCTGCGCTCGATGCCGCGTACTTGCTTGCCGTACATGTTTTTCATTTTCATGACGTTGAACATGGCGCATAGCGTTTCATCCGGATCGGCAATCAGCTCAAAAGGAAGGCCCAGCTTGGCTTTGAAACCTTCGTGCGAGCGAATGCTGTCGCGGCTGACGCCGAATATGACAGTATTGTGACCCTGGAATTCCTGGTGCAGGTCGCGGAACTGGATGGCTTCGGTGGTGCAGCCTGGCGTGTTGTCCTTAGGGTAAAAATACAACACTATTTTCTTGCCATGATAGTCCGATAACTTGAATGTCTGTGCACCGGTCATGGCTGCAGAGAAGTCGGGCACCGTCATGTTGATGATGGAAGGATGGTCTGCCACTTTCTTGTCCTGTTCACTAAAGATTATGATGAATCGGTTGCCAATCAAGGGCTTGATCCGCTGGTCAGGTTTCCTGCATGATCATTTCGCCTGAACGTCCCGGCAATTCCGCCCACGTGAGCGGTGCGACGGGTAACGCCTGGTCCTTGACGTGCCGATAGTAATCTTCCATCGAGACCAGATCGTAGCCTTGCGCCTGCCAGCCCTGCAGCAACCGCTCGAATATGGGGGCGAGTTTTTGCCCTTCAAGCTCTGCATGCAGAGTAAATACATGATCGCGCGGCGTCGCCGTCAGCGCCAGGATATGCTCGGCGATATTGTCCGGTGTCAGCTCGACGCCGTTGCAGCTGCGGCCCAGCAGTTCGTCCAGCGTCGGCAGGGTGGTCGGCAGCTGGATGCAGGCCAGCGTCTTGCCGTCGACCTGCAGGCGATGCGGTCCGGCGGCCTGGTCGGCCAGTGCGCCGTCGTCCGTGAGCATGGCGCGGCCGTCGGAGGCGTAGGCCATGCCGAATTTTTCCAGCTGCTCGAAGGCGTACTGGTTCATCTGCCAGCCGGCGGCGCCATGGGTCAGCGGCGGCCGGCCGAAGATCTGGCGGAAACGGTCGAACGAGCGCTGCATCTGCTGGCTGGTCCAGTCGGCGCCGCGCTGCCGCACATGGTCTTGCCAGACGCGGTGATCCCAGGTGTGGATGCCGCATTCGAAACCGGCGGCGTCTACCGCCTGCATGTATGCGGCGCAGGTCTTGCCGATATCCGGCGCCGGCAGCAATACGCCGTACATCAGGGTCTTCAAGCCGTAATGCTCGACCACCGAGGTGCGCGATACTTTCTGGAAGAAGCCGGGACGGAATACCTGTTTCAGAGCCCAGCCGGTATGGTCGTAGCCGAGCGAGAACAGAAAGGTGGCGCGCGCCTGGTATTTGCTCAGCAGGCGTACCAGGTTGGGTACCCCTTCACGGGTGCCGCGATAGGTGTCGGCGTCGATTTTTAGGGTGAGGAGAGGCAAGTTGTCTGGTCTGGCTGTAGTAAGGAAAAACAGCGTCCGCGCAAAAAACACAGGTAACTCATGTCTCGCGCGGACTTGGGTAACGCTTAGTCCATCAAGGCGCGCGCTTCAGCTACCTGGCCGCGGTACGCATCGAAAATATTGCGCAGCGTGTCGGCCATGGTCGTGGTCGGCTGCCAGCTCAGTTCGTCGCAAGTGTTGGTGATCTTTGGCACGCGGTTCTGCACATCCTGGTAGCCCTTGCCGTAGTAGGCGGCCGAAGTGGTCTCGATCAGCTTGACCTTCTTGGCCGAATCGGCGTACTCAGGATATTCTGCCGCCAGCTTCAGCATCATGTCGGCGAGGTCGCGGATCGAGTAGTTGTTGACTGGGTTGCCGATGTTGTAGATCTTGCCGCTGGCGACGCCGTCCTTGTTGGCGATGATCTTGATCAGGGCGTCGATGCCGTCGTCGATGTAGGTGAAGGCGCGTTTTTGCTGGCCGCCGTCGACCAGCGAGATATTCTCGCCGCGCACGATGTGGCCGAAGAACTGGGTCACCACGCGCGAGCTGCCTTCTTTTGGCGTATGGATCGAATCGAGGCCGGCGCCGATCCAGTTGAACGGACGGAACAGGGTGAAGTTCAAGCCTTCTTCCATGCCATAGCCCCAGATCACGCGATCCATCAGCTGCTTGGCGCAAGAGTAGATCCAGCGCGGCTTGTTGATCGGGCCGCAGATCAGTTCGGATTGCTCCGGATCGAATTCTTCGTCATGGCACATGCCATACACTTCCGAGGTCGATGGGAACACCAGGTGCTTGCCGTACTTGGCGGCGGAGCGCACGATCGGCAGGTTGGCTTCAAAGTCCAGCTCGAACACGCGCAGCGGCTGCTTGACGTAGGTCGACGGCGTGGCGATCGCCACCAGCGGCAGGATCACGTCGCACTTCTTGACGTGGTACTCGACCCATTCCTTGTTGATGGTGATGTCGCCTTCGAAGAAGTGCATGCGCGACTTGTATTCTTCGTTGTCCAGCAGGTCGCGGATGCGGTCGGTCATCATGTCCATGCCGTAGACGTGCCAGTCGGTGGTTTCCAGGATGCGCTTGGAGAGATGGTGGCCGATGAAGCCGTTGACGCCGAGGATGAGGACTTTTTTCATAGTGTTCTATTGTTGTTAGGGTGGCATTCCGCGCGGCGGAATATCAAACGCTGCGATTCCAGGAGGGCAGAGCGGCGACAAAGGCCGCGATGCCCGCGAAATCACGCAGCCGGTTTTATAAAAGGATGTTTTTCAGTGCTTCTGGTGCGACAGCCTGGTCGTCCACCAGCAATTGGTTAATCAACAACGCCCGGCCATCGCCGCAGACGCCAACAATGTGATTATCCACTACCGCCAAGCCTTGAGGCAAATTTACCAGCGCATCGGCAGCCAAGTTTGCTGGAAAACTTGCTTTCCCAACAATGAAGGTGCGGCCTTTGGCAATAGTCCAGGCGCCGGGATAGGGCGGCGCTACCGCGCGGTACAGGTTGTACACCTGCTGCGCCGGCTGGCTCCAGTCGATTTCGCCATCGGCCGGCTTGCGGCCGCCGAAGTAGCTGCCTTGCGTCAGGTTATTCGGCATTTTCGGAGTATTGCCTGCCAGCATGGCCGGTAATGCATTCCACAGCGTCTGTTCTGCCGCCACCACAACTTTGCCGAATACTTCGTAAGCTGTGTCGTCGGGCAGGATAGGCACCGAAGTCTGCGCCACGATGCAGCCGGCGTCGGGCTTGGCAGCCATTTCATGCAAGGTGGCGCCGGTTTCCGTTTCGCCGTGCAGGACTGCCCAGTTGATCGGCACCCGGCCGCGGTACTTCGGCAGCAAGGAGCCGTGCATATTGAAGGCGCCGTGCCTGGCCAGGGCCAGCAAATTGAGCGGCAGCATGTGCCGATAGTAGAAACTGAAAATGAAATCAGGGGCCAGGGAAGTCACCTGGGCCAGCAGTTCCGGTGTCGACGGGTTGTCCGGCGCAACCGTCGGAATGCCATGCTGGAGGCACAGCGAAGCGACCGATTCGAACCAGATGGTTTCCTGCGGATTGTCTGCGTGGGTGACCACCAGCGCCACTTCGACGCCGCGCGCCAGCAAGACTTTCAGGCAGCGGACGCCGACATTATGATAGGCAAAGACGACGGCTTTCATGAGGCTTGCTTATCCTCGGAAGAAGACTGTTCCAGCATGGCTTGCACCACATAGCGTGGACGCGCGCGGACTTGCTGGTAGATGCGGCCGACATATTCGCCGACCAGGCCGATGCCGAACAGGATCATGCCCATCAGGAAGAAGGCGAAGGCGAACAGGGTGAACACACCTTGTACTTCGGCGCCGAACAGGAAGCGGCGCACCACCAGCACCACGAACAGCGCGGCGGAAGCGAAGGACAGCACGATGCCGATCAGCGAAAACAACTGCAGCGGCACGATCGAAAAGCCGGTCACCAGGTCGAAGTTCAGGCGGATCAGGCTGTACAGCGAATATTTCGATTCGCCGGCCGAGCGTTCTTCATGCTCGACCACGATTTCCGCCTGCTTACGGGCGAATGTGTAGGCCAGGGCAGGCACGAAAGTGTTGACTTCCTTGCACTGGTTGATCAGGTCCACCACGTTGCGGCCGTAGGCGCGCAGCATATTGCCCTGGTCGGTCATCCTGATGCCGGTGATTTTCTCGCGCAGCAGATTCATGGCCTTGGAGGCGACGGTGCGCCAGGCCGAGTCCTGCCGCTTGCGGCGGATCGAGCCGACATAATCGTAGCCTTCGCGCATCTTGGCGACCAGGTTGCCGATTTCTTCCGGCGGATTCTGCAGGTCGGCGTCGAGCGTCACGACGATGTCGCCGCGGGTCGCTTCAAAGCCGGCCAGGATCGCCATGTGCTGGCCGAAATTGCCGTTGAACAGGACTACGCGGGTGACATCCGGCCGCAGCCGGAACTGTTCGGCCAGGATGGCCGCCGACTTGTCGCGGCTGCCATCGTTGACGTACAGGATTTCATAACTGATGCCAAGTGCGTCAAGCGCCGGATAGAGGCGCTCGAACAGTTTGGCGAGGCCCGATTCCTCGTTATATACCGGGATGACGACGGAAAGTTCTGGTTTCATCAAGCGCTTGTCGGTTTATTGAAGAACGGATTTTACCGCGGACACGGAGCGTTCGACATCGTTCTTGGTCATGACATTGAACATGGGCAGCGAGACGATCAGGCGGCCGACTTTTTCCGCGACCGGGAACATGCCCTCCTTGAAGCCGCGCGCACGGTACATGCTGAGCAGATGGATGGCTGGATAGTGATAACCGATGCCGACGCCGAGCGCCTGCATCTTTTCCATGAAGGTGGCGCGCGCCGGTTTGCCGTCCTGGCGCTCCGGCAGCACCAGCTGAAACATGTGCCAGTTGCTGTTCTCGAAATCGGGCACCGGCAGCTGGGCGCCGTATTTCGCTTCGAAATCGCTGCCGAAGCAGCTGAAATAGTACTGCGCCAGTTCGCGCCGATGGGCGGTAATCGCTTCAATGTGGGCAAACTGGCCGAGGCCGATGGCGGCGGCGACGTCGGTCATGTTGAACTTGCCGCCGAGGACGTCGACGTCGAGGCCGTCGAAGCCGCTGCGGGTGACGCCCTGCAAGCGGTATTTTTCCGCCAGCCGGGCTTCTTCGGCATTGTTCAGTACCAGGCAGCCGCCTTCGGAGGAGGTGATGTTCTTGTTGGCCTGGAAGCTGAACGAGGCAAAGTCGCCAAAGGCGCCGATGCGCTGGCCGTTCCAGCTCGATCCCAGCGCCTGCGCCGCATCTTCCACCACGCGCAGATTGTGCTTCTTGGCCAGCGCATACAGGCGGTCCATGTCGACCGGCAGGCCGGACAGGTAGACCGGGATGATGGCCTTGGTGCGCGGCGTGATGGCGGCTTCAACCTGGGCCAGGTCGATATTGCGGGTGACCGGGTCGATGTCGGCGAAGACCGGGGTGGCGCCGGTTTCAATGATCACGTTGGCGGTGGCGACCCAGGAAATCGGTGTGGTGATGACTTCATCGCCGGCGCCGATGCCGGCGATGCGCAGGGCGATTTCCATGGTGCAGGTGCCGGAATTGAAGGTGCGCACCGGGCGGCCGCCGAAATATTCCGACAGCTGCGCTTCGAATGCCTGCACCTTGGGACCGCTGGTAATCCAGCCGGAACGCAGCACATCGCCGACTGCGGCGATGGTGGCTTCGTCGATGGTGGGCTTGGCGAACGGGAGGAATGGTTGTTGGCTCATATTGTTTTATAAGTATGGGTCTTAAAATGAGGAGCTTAGCTTGGCTACAGCAGCTTAGCTGCGGGTTAGCAATACTACGCCGACTATGATGACGCCGATAGCCACCAGGCGCTGGGCGGATACCGCCTCGCCCAGGAAATACCAGGCGCCGACGGCGCTGATGACATAGCCCAGCGACAGCATCGGGTAGGCGATCGTGACATCGACCCGCGACAGGCCGATGATCCAGACCACCAGCGAAATCACGTAGCAGGTCAGGCCGCCCAGGATCGGCAGCTGGGTAGCCAGCTTGATGCCGGTGGCAAACCAGTTCTGCGGCGTCAGGCTGATGACGCCGACCGCGTTGGTGCCGGCTTTCAGCAGCAGCTGCGCCACGGCGTTGAGGCAGACGCCGGTAATGATGAAGGCAAAGGTAGTGAGGTTCATGTCGGTGCCGGCTTATTATGGTGCGCTGTGTGTACTGGAAGCTGCGGCGGCAGAGGATTCCGCCGGCGCTTCTGCGTTTGCCGCCGGTGCGACCGGAGCAGGGGCAATTGCGGCAGGAATGCCCTGGTTAGTCACTACCACGCGGCGCGGATCCTGGCCGATAACGCGCATCGGCACACCTTGCGCCGCCATCTCCTTGTACTTCTCCGGACGGATGATGGCAATGTCCTTCTTGCCGGCGGCGGCATCGGCATTCCATTTGACGACAAAGGCTTCGATCGTCGGGATCCACAGCTGCGGTTCCTGCCCGAGGCCGAATTCCAGTTCGTCCATGTGCTTGACCATGGTCATGGTGCGGCGCAGGTAGAACGGCAGCGACTGCTCATACTTGTCGACCACGTACAGCGTGGTTTGCGGCGTCATCTCGGCATTGATCGCCGGCACCAGGTCGATGCCGGCCGAATAGCGGCCCTGCGGATCGTGGCCGTACATCAGCAGCTGGCCGCCGATGAAGCCGGCGGCGGCGAGGGCGACGATGGCCCATTCTTTCTGGCGACGCGCCAGCAGCATTCCGGCGATGGCGCCGATGAAGGCGACCACGGATGCGGCGAATACCCAAGGCACATGGGCTTGCAGCAGCGGCAGCGAATAGGCGTCCTTGGCCAGCGACGGGATTTTCCAGGACAAGGCCAGGCCGGCCACTGCCGGCAACAGCAGCAACAGGGCAGAGGCGGTCACAGCCTTGCTGGACGCTTTGTCCAGATGGCAGGCGATCAGCAGCGCCAGCGCCGGGAAGATCGGCAGGATGTAGGAAGGCAGCTTGGAATCGGAGATGCTGAAGAACACGAAAATGAAGATGCTCCAGATCAGCAGCATTTTCTTCGGCTGGAAGCCGGATACGGTATGGCTCTCGCGCGCGGCGTTCCACAAGCTCTGGAACATCACGCCCAGCCACGGCACGATGCCGAGGATCAGGATAGGCACGAAATAGTAGGGCGGGCCATAGCGGTTGTGGATCTTGCTGGTAAAGCGCTGGAACTGTTCGTGGATGAAGAAAAATTGCGGGAATTCAGGATTCTTCAGGGAAATCAGCACGAACCAAGGCACTGTGATCACGAAGAAGAGGATCAGGCCAAGCACCAGGTGCAGCCGCTTCCAGATCGACCAGTCGCGCGAAAACAAGGTGTACAGCACCAGCACCGCGCCCGGAATCAGCAAGCCGATCAAGCCTTTCGACAGCACCGACAGGGCCATGCCGGCCCAGCACAGCAGCATCCAGTTGCGTTGTTCGCTGTTGCTGATGTCGCTGCGTTGCGCCAGCAGCAGCGCGCACAGCGCAATCGTCATCATGCCCGACAAGCCCATGTCGAGCGTGTTGATGTGGCCCAGGCCGGCCCACAGGAAACTGGAGCCGAGCACCAGCGCCGCAAAGAACCCGATACGCGGCGAAAACACGCGGCTGCCGGTAAAGGCCACCAGCACCACGCCCAGCAAGCCGCACAGGCCGGTCCACAAGCGTGCCTGCCATTCGCCCAGGCCGAACAGTTCAAAGGTCAGCGCATTCATCCAGGTTTGCAGCGGCGGCTTTTCGAAATACTTGATGCCGTTCAGGCGCAAGGTGATCCAGTCGCCAGTGGCGACCATTTCGCGCGCCATCTCTGCGTAGCGGCCCTCGTCGGTAGGCACCAGCGCACGTGCGCCCAGCATGTAGCACCAGACGATGCAGAACAGCAGGAACAGCAGCCAGACGAAAGTTTTTGATTTATGCAGTTCACGCATCTTGGGCGGTTTCCTTGTTGGTATCGAAAATCAGGGCAAGGACGACTTTGCGTCCCTCAGCCATCAAAATATTGTAAGTGCGACAAGCCGCCTGATTATCCATGCATTCGACGCCGATGCGGCGCGCGGTCAGCACGGTGGTCAGTTTCGGATGCACAAAACGCTGCCGCAGGCCGGTGCCGAGGATGACGACATCGGGCCGGGTGCTGTCTAGATGGGCAAAGTGTTCCGGGGTAAGGGCGTCGAAACTGCTGACCGGCCAGATCGCCGGCGCCGATTCCGGCAGCACCAGCAAACTGTGTTCATAGCGGACCGCATTGATTTCCACGCCCTTGTCATCGTAGGCAGTGACGGTTTGGTACTGCTGGGTGGAGGTGGTATGTAGCTTCATTGCTTGTCTTTAAATAGCTGAGGACCGAGCGCAATGCCCCGTCCTGCAAGTAGTTAACATGTCATGACCGGCGGGATGACATTGGGAAAAACCTAAGGATAGACCGCAGACGGCGTGCAAATTCCCGGGAAATGGAAAATAAAGTGCTGCATTGTAGCGTTTTCCTTCCATAAGCTTGCGGTATTGATTGATAAAACCCCACGCTTTCGGCAGAATGGATGGTTCTGGCGATGTTTTGTGCAGCGCCGAAAAGCTGTCTGAAAAGTCGTGAAATGCTAGGGTGCATAACCCTGGGGCACCCTTACAAGGGGTAGCCGCAAGCATTTGTTGCGGCGCACCTACTCCCGTGTGACGATACCCCAATTTTCCAGACAGCTTTTTAAAACTGGATAATGTTGCGTAAAATACAAGGAATTGTGCTGTGCGACCGATTCAAAAATCGAAAAAACTGGATGATGTCTGTTACGACATCCGCGGCCCCGTGCTGGAAAAAGCGCGCCAGATGGAGGAAGAAGGCCACAAGATCATCAAGCTGAACATCGGCAACCTGGCCGTGTTCGGTTTCGAGCCGCCCGATGAAATCGTGCAGGACATGATCCGCAATATGGGCAACGCCTCCGGCTATACCGATTCCAAGGGCATGTTTGCGCCGCGCAAATCGGTCATGCATTACTGCCAGCAGAAGCAGATCCAGGGCGTCACCATCGACGACATCTACCTGGGTAACGGCGCTTCCGAACTGATCGTGATGAGCATGAACGCGCTGCTCAACACCGGCGACGAAGTGTTGGTGCCGGCGCCGGACTATCCGCTGTGGACCGCCGCGGTCAGCCTGTCGGGCGGCACGCCGCGCCATTATGTGTGCGACGAGCAGGCCGGCTGGTTTCCGGATATCGAAGACATCAAGAAGAAGATCAACAGCAACACGCGGGCGATCGTCGTCATCAACCCGAACAATCCGACCGGCGCCCTCTATCCGGTGGAACTGCTGCAGCAGATCGTCGACCTGGCGCGCCAGCACCAGCTGATCATTTTCGCCGACGAGATCTACGACAAGGTCTTGTACGACGGCGAAACCCACACCTCGCTGGCCGCGCTGGCGGACGATGTGCTGTTCATTACTTTCAACGGCTTGTCGAAAAACTATCGTTCCTGCGGCTACCGTGCCGGCTGGATGGTGGTGTCGGGCGAAAAAAAGCACGCCAAGGGTTATATTGAAGGCTTGAACATGCTGGCGTCGATGCGCCTGTGCGCCAATGCGCCGGGGCAGTACGCGATCCAGACCGCGCTGGGCGGCTATCAAAGCATCAACGACCTGGTCGGGCCGCACGGCCGCCTGACGCGCCAGCGCGACTTGGCCTACCAGCTGCTGACCGATATTCCCGGCGTGACCTGCGTCAAGCCGAAGGCTGCGCTGTACATGTTCCCGCGCCTCGATCCGAAGATGTATCCGATCGCCGACGACCAGGATTTCGCCTACGAACTGCTGGCCGAACAGCGCGTGCTGATCGTACAGGGCACAGGCTTCAACTGCCCGACGCCGGATCACTTCCGCGTGGTGTTCCTGCCGAACACCGATGACCTGGCCGATTCGATGGGCCGCATCGCGAGTTTCCTGGAAGGTTATCGCAGGCGCAACGGCAAGGCTTGAAATAAGGTTTTTTAACACGCCGGGCGGGCGCAGTTGCCGCTCCGGTATCAGCAGATTTTTTCACAGACAGCAGAGATCATGAAATCCATCAAGGTAGGTTTGCTTGGCATAGGTACGGTCGGTTCCGGCACGTTCAACGTATTGAAGCGCAATCAGCAAGAGATTGCAGCGCGCGCAGGGAGAGCTATTGAGATTACCATGGTGGCCGATCTCGATACCGAGCGTGCCAAGCTGCTGACCAACGGCGAAGTCACCGTGGTCAACGACGCCAGGCTGGTGGTCAACAATCCCGACATCGATATCGTCATCGAGCTGATCGGCGGCTACGGCATCGCCAAAGACCTGGTATTGCAGGCGATTGCCAACGGCAAGCATGTGGTGACCGCCAACAAGGCGCTGATCGCTACCCATGGCAACGAGATTTTCAAGGCGGCGCAAGAGAAGCGCGTGATCGTCGCGTTTGAAGCGGCGGTGGCCGGCGGCATCCCGATCATCAAGGCGCTGCGCGAAGGCCTGACCGCCAACAGCATCCAGTGGATCGCCGGCATCATCAACGGCACCACCAATTTCATCCTGTCCGAGATGCGCGACAAGGGCCTCGATTTCGACGTCGTGCTGAAGGAAGCGCAGCGCCTGGGTTACGCCGAAGCCGACCCGACCTTCGATATCGAAGGCGTTGACGCCGCCCACAAACTGACCATCATGGCCTCGATTGCGTTCGGCATCCCGGTGCAGTTCAGCAAGGCGCACGTGGAAGGCATCACCAAGCTGCAGGCTACCGACATCCGTTACGCCGAACAGTTGGGCTACCGCATCAAACTGCTCGGCATCACCAAGCGCACCGCCGGCGGCATCGAGCTGCGCGTGCATCCGACCCTGATTCCGAGCAAGCGCCTGATCGCCAATGTCGAAGGCGCAATGAATGCAGTGCTGGTGCGCGGCGACGCCGTCGGCGACACGCTGTACTACGGCAAGGGCGCCGGCGCCGAGCCGACTGCTTCGGCCGTGATCGCCGACCTGGTCGACATCACCCGCCTGGCCACCGCAGATCCCGAGCATCGCGTGCCGCACCTGGCGTTCCAGCCGAACGCCATGGCCGACACGCCGATCCTGCCGATGGCGGAAATCACCACCAGCTATTATCTGCGCATGCATGTCGCCGACCAGCCGGGCGTGCTGGCCGACGTCACGCGGATCCTGGCCGACTCCTCGATCTCGATCGACGCCATGCTGCAAAAAGAGCCGGCCGCAGACGAGACCCGTACTGATATCATCATGCTGACGCACCAGACTCAGGAAAAGAATGTGGAAGCCGCGATCGTCAAGATCGAAGCACTGAGCACCGTGGTCGGCAGCGTCACCAAGATTCGGCTGGAAGAACTGGGTTAATCGAAGTACCGCTTCGCCTGCCGGCCACGCCGGCCGATGGCGAAGCCTTTCCAAGGAGAGTGTATGCGTAAGATGCTGATGGCTCTGTGCCTGGTAGTGCCTGGTAGTGCCTGCTGCAGCGTTTGCTCAGGTTGATCCATGTCTGTCGCAGAGCAATACCGTCGAAATGAATACCTGCGCCAAGACCGCTTTCGACAAGGATGAGAAAACCTTGAACGAAACCTATCAGCAGCTGGTCAAGCAGATCACCAAGCCGGACCAGGATGGCGTGCGCTACGGCGAGGTCAAGAAGAAGCTGATTGAAGCGCAGCGCGCCTGGGTCAGCTTCCGCAAGAAGGATTGCGACGCCGTGTACACCTATAATGAGAGCGGAACCATCCGCGATATCGAATTCCTCGGCTGCATGCGCGCCCACACCGAACAGCGCACCAAGGAACTGAAGAATTTCATCGTCGAAAAATAATCCGCTCGCCTCGGATCGTCGATCGGGGCAACGCGATGCAAAAAAAGCCGCGGCAGATCGCACTCTGCCGCGGCTTTTTTATCCGTCCTGCATCTCATCGGCAGACGTAGGGTGGGCACGCTTTTGTGCCCACGATGTAGTGCTATCCGCGTGGGCACAAAAGTGTGCCCACCCTACGCGAAAGAACGTTTTTCACCCATCTAAATGCATCAAAAAATATTCATCGGCATGTTCAGCACCAGCCGGTAAATAGTGTTGCCGGCGTCCGAGTATTGCGCATCGGCCCGATGATGCATCAAGGTCAGGTTGACGCTGCTGCCTTTCAGCTTGCCGGCCTGGACCACATAGGTCGGGATCATGCCAATCTCCCAATGCTTGCCGCGCACCGGCGCGCTGTTCTTCCAGTACAGCCCGTACAGGCTGCCGGCCGGATCCGCATTGGCGGCCGCGCTGGCCGAAGCATCTGCGCCCCAGCCCCGCACACCCCAGCTCATGATTTTCAAGCCGGGCAGGCCGTAGCTGCCGAGGTCGACCGTATGACGCAGCTGCAGCGATTGTTCGCCGGGAGCGTTGTAATCGACGTTCATCGAATTGCTGAGAAAGTCGCCGGCGCCTTCGCCTACATAATCGAAGAACTGCTTGCCCTGGATTTTCTGGTAGGCCAGCAACACCGTATGCGCCTTGTGCTGGGCGCTCAGAGCCAGGCTGTAGGCATTGGTGTTGATGCTTCCCTGGCGGCTGCTGCCCTGATTGCGCGTGGCATAGTAATTCAGCTGGCCAGTCCAGCGCAGGGTGTCGGCGTCGCCGATGCTGTGCGAGAAGGCGGAGTAATACTGGTCCCAGACGTTTTCGGCGCGGCTGGCGTATAGCGAGAGCTTGGTGTCCGGGCTATAGGCATAGTCGCCGCCAAGATAGCTGAAGCGATCGAACTGGACACCGCCGTAGGCCGTGCGCAAGGGTTGCAAGCGAGTTTGCCCGCGCGGCAGACTCCTGGTAAAGCTGCCCGCCGCCAGGCTGAGGGCGGCAATTTCCGTGCTGATCAGGGATGTGCCGAGGAAGGTCGGCGGCAGGGCGCGGTTGTCATGCGGCTCCAGGAAGGGGTTATGGACGATTTGCGCGCCATATTTCACTATCGTGTTCGAGACCCGGGCCTTCAGGTCGTACAGCCCGAAATAGCTCCATGCCTGCTGATTGCTGCCGCCGCCGGCAGGATTCACGTGCACCATGTTGCCGGCGCCGCTGCCGCCATTCAGCTTCAGCGCGCTGAACAGGCCGGCATCGGCGCCGAGGCCGATGGCGCCGGTGGTGAAGCCGGATTCAAAGTTGAGCTGGCTGCCCAGCACCGAGGCGTTGCGGGTGTTGGAGCCCTGGTTTTCCAGATGGTCGGTATAGCTGCGCAGCAGCCAGTTCAGATGGCTGTCGGCGATCAGGCCTTTGCTGTCGGCTTGCTGCGAGCTGACGGCTGCTGGCGTGGCCGCGAGGTGGCTTTGGTCAATCGCGTCGCCATCGATGACGCCGTGCTCGCCGTGTTCTTCGGTGCGGTTGAGCGGGTTGGGGTGGCTGGCGGCTTTGCCGGCGTCAGTGTTCGCCGCCTGGGCGCTGATGGCAGCGGCGGCGGCCAGCGGCGTCAGGAAACGCGCTGCGGCAAGGATATTCAATGATGGCTCCTCCCCGCCGCGGCGGTATCGCATGCAGTGCGGCGGATATTGTATATTTTTCAATAGTCTGAGCCGCCGATGCTACGCAAGAGCATTTGATATTGCAATATTGATAATTAATTTTGCCTGTAAGATAAGGCGGGGAAGGCGGGGTGTTTTTTCCGGCAGAGATGAAGGGCTGCAGAAAGCGGTTTCTGCAGCGGTAAAGCGAAGCAGCGGAAGCGCTCTATTCCAGGTTTTGCACCTGCTCGCGCATCTGGTCGATCAGCAGCTTCAGCTCCATCGAAGCGTCGGCCAGTTCCTTGATTGCCGCTTTCGAGCCGACCGTATTGGCTTCGCGATTGAGTTCTTGCATCATGAAATCCAGGCGCTTGCCGACCTGGCCGCCCTTTTTCAGGATGTGGCGGGTTTCATTGAGATGGGCGGCGAGGCGCGACAGCTCTTCGGCAATATCGATGCGGATGCCGTACAGCGTGACTTCCTGGCGGATCCGGTCCAGGGCTTCATCGCGCGACAGACCGCTGTTGCCGGCATCCTGCTGCACCAGGCCGAGCGCTTCCTGCATCCGCTCGGTGGCTTTTTGCTGGAATTGCGCCACTACCTGCGGCACCAGCGGCGTGATCCGCTGCACGATGGCTTCCATGGCGTCGATGCGGGTGATCAGCGTGGCTTGCAAGGCTGCGCCTTCGCGCGCACGCGATTCGACAAACGCTTCCAGGGTGGCGCTCATGGTCGTCTGGACATCGGCTTGCAGCGTATCCTGGCTGATGACGGCTTCTTCGATGACGCCGGGCCAGCGCAGCAGTTCATTGACCGTCAGCGGCGCAGCTTCGATGAATTGCTGGCGCACTGCGCTTTGCAGGTCGGCCAGGGAGGCCAGCAGCTCGGTGTTCAGGACTTGCGAGGCGCCGGATGCCGCTTTGCGGCCGAAACTCAGCCGGCACTCGACCTTGCCGCGCGCAACGCGGCCGATGATGGCCTCGCGCAGCGCCGGTTCGAGCGAGCGCAAATCGTCGTTGATGCGGAATTGCAGGTCGAGAAAACGCGAATTGACGCTCTTGATCTCGATGGTAATCGTGCCTGCCGCGGTCTCGCGATTGGCGACGGCGTAACCTGTCATGCTACAGATAGTCAAAATGCTGTCCTTTGTTTCTGGTTTGCAAGGGTTTTTCTTTACAAATCAGCGATTTATCAAGACAATCCTTACACCATTTACTAGGGTAGGATCGCATGGCCGCACAAAACAATGCTCCATTGCCTGACGGGCTAAAAATTGCTGGATACCGCATTGTAAAGAAGATTGCTTCTGGCGGGTTCAGTATTGTCTATCTGGCATACGACGAGGATGGCAACGCAGTCGCCATCAAAGAATATCTGCCGAGTTCATTGGCTTTACGCCAATGGGGAGAACTCGCGCCGGCGATTTCGCCGGAAAACCTGCCGACCTTCCGTATCGGCTTGAAATGCTTTTTCGAGGAAGGGCGCGCGCTGGCGCGCATCGCTCATCCGAACGTGGTGAGCGTGATCAATTTCTTCCGCGCCAATGAAACCGTCTACATGGTGATGGCTTACGAGTCCGGCCGCTCGCTGCAGGAGCATATCCTGCGCCGCCGCGACAAGGGCGAGAAGCCACTGGTGTCGGAAAAATTCATCCGCAAGATGTTCCGTCACGTGATGAACGGCTTGCGCGAAGTGCATACGCACAAGTTGCTGCACCTGGACCTGAAGCCGGCCAATATCTACCTGCGTGCCGACGGCACGCCGATCCTGCTCGACTTCGGCGCCGCCCGCCAGACTTTGCGTTCCGATTCGCCTAAGCTGTATCCGATGTATACGCCGGGGTTTGCGCCGGCTGAATTGTATGAGCGAAATGGCAACCTCGGGCCGTGGACCGATATCTACAGTATCGGCGCCTCGATCTTCGCCTGCATGGTCGGCGCGCCGCCGCAGCCGGTCGACCAGCGCAAGGTCAACGACAAGATGGAAGGCCATTTCCGCAAGCTGGAAGGCTTGTATTCGCCGGAACTGATCCAGGTGGTGCGCTGGTGCCTGATGATCGATCCGCTGCAGCGGCCGCAAAGCGTGTTCGCGGTGCAGCGGGCATTGATGGAGCCGGTGCAGGAAGAGGAGGTGAGCGTGCGCGACATGGTGACGCGCAAGATCCGCAACGTCTTTTTCACCCATATCCAGTTCCGCCGCAAGGCCGTAAGCAACCCGGATACCACCATCCAGGAAAACACCCAGTAACCTGCCTGCCGGGCGCATCGCGCCTGCGCCGGCCGTGTTTTAGCTTCATTGTTAGTAAGAACACCACATAGAGAAGTCATGCGATTTTCTGTTTATCAAGAAAGCCATATCGGTGGCCGCAAGGTCAATCAGGACCGGATGGGTTACAGCTTCACGCGCGACGCCTTGCTGCTATTGCTGACCGATGGCATGGGCGGCCACCTGCACGGTGAGATCGCTGCCAATATCGCGATGCAAACCATCGGTTCGCTGTTCCAGAAGAATGCCCAGCCGTATATCAAGAAGCCGGAGCGCTTCCTGGAAGACAGCTTTTATGCCGCGCACATGGAAATCCATCGCTACCGCGAAGTGCACAAGCTGCCGGAAACGCCGCGCACCACGGTGGTGGCTTGCCTGATCCAGCACAACAGCGCGTTCTGGGCGCATTGCGGCGATTCGCGCCTGTACTGGATGCGCAACGGTCAGATCCTGGCGCGCACGCGCGACCACTCGCGCATCGAAAGCCTGATCGCCCAGGGCAAGGCCGATCCTTCGGAGCGCGCCACCCACCCTGACCGCAACAAGCTGTTCAACTGTCTCGGCGCCACCAACATGCCGATCGTCGAATTGTCGCGCCGCGTCAGCCTGCAGGCGGGCGACGTCATGCTGCTGTGCTCGGACGGCTTGTGGTCGATGCTGCCGGACCACCTGCTGGCGCAGCGCCTGCAAACCAGCACTATTGTGCGGGCAGTGCCGGAGCTGGTGAATAATGCGCTAGGGATTGCCGGCAAAACCAGCGATAATGTTACCGCTTTGGCAATGGCCTGGGGCAGCGATCCGAATATTGACGATCCTTCCAGTTCCATCGTCACGCACACCTTGCCGATCGGCAGTTTGACCACCACCATCCAGGCGCCGCGGCTGGGCGCAGTCGATGCGCCGGACGGCTTCAGCGATGCCGACATTGAACAGGCGATCGCGGAAATCCGCGGCGCCATTGAAAAGAACATTTAATTTAATTGTGGGACAGAGTTTGAGAGCCACCGTAGCGTGGCGAATTACTCTGTCCCCAACACTATAAGAAATGAGTTGAGTATGCCTACTATTACCCGCCCCAGCGGCCGCGCCGCCGATGCCTTGCGCACCGTGCGCCTGACCCGCAATTACACCAAGCACGCTGAAGGCTCGGTGCTGGTTGAATTC
>Ga0210409_10000451_pt1 | contig 68835 bp, 61 predicted proteins | sample IncBWH17MmetaG_FD_161649 | JGI IMG/M metagenome (GOLD analysis project Ga0210409, IMG submission 161649) | Forest soil microbial communities from Barre Woods Harvard Forest LTER site, Petersham, Massachusetts, United States - Inc-BW-H-17-M | ecosystem: Environmental > Terrestrial > Soil >... | reverse complement strand
CCAGAGGCAGGCACGGTAGGCGCTCTCGAGCGCGCCGGTGAAGGCGACTCCGGTCGCGCGCTCACGCAGTTCCCGGGCGCCGCAGGCGCTAAGCTCACGTGCGAGGACATCGCCCAGTCCGCGCGGCGAGCTGGCGAGGAACTTGAGCGCGGCTTGAGTCACCCGGCCCTGGGGCGATCAACCCCGCAGGGCCGGGCAATTCCCCGGGACGGACTCACTCCTGGGCGAGGTCGATCCACGTCGACTTGAGCTCCGTGTACTTCTCGAGCGCGTGCAGCGACTTGTCGCGGCCGATCCCCGACTGCTTGTAGCCACCGAACGGCACCGTGAGATCGTCCGCGTCGTAGCAGTTGACGTACACGGTGCCCGAGCGCAGCGCCCGCGCCACGCGGTGCGCGGTCGTGATGTCGCGGGTCCACACCGCGGCGGCGAGACCGTAGACCACGTCGTTGGCGATCGCGACCGCCTCCTCCACCGTCTTGAAGGTGATCGCCGACAGCACCGGCCCGAAGATCTCCTCGCGCGCGATCGCCATGCGCGGCTCGACGCCGTCGAACACGGTGGGCTCGATGAAGTAGCCGCCGCTCTCTTCGCGCACCCGGCGTCCGCCGAAGCGCACGTGGGCGCCGTCGCGCCGCCCGGAATCGATGTAGCCGAGCACGCGCTTCATCTGCGTCTCATCGACGATGGCGCCGAGGCGCGTGGCGGGATCGAGCGGATCACCCGGCTGGAGCCTGCGGCCGACCGCCTGCACTTTCTCGAGCACCGCGTCGCGGATGCTCTCGTGGACCAGCAGGCGCGAGCCCGCCGAGCACATCTCCCCCTGGTTGAAGAAGATGGCGAACGCGGCCGCCTTGGCGGCACGGTCGAGATCCGGGTAGTCGGCCAGCACGATGTTAGGGGACTTGCCGCCACATTCGAGCGACACGCGCTTCAGGTTCGATTGACCCGCGTACTGCATGACCTGCTTGCCGGTCGCGGTCGAGCCGGTGAAGGCGATGCAGTCGACGTCCATGTGCAGCGCGAGCGCCTTGCCGGCGGTCTGCCCGAGGCCGGGCACGACGTTGAACACGCCCGGCGGAACGCCCGCCTCGACTGCCAGCTCGGCCACCTTGAGCGCCGTGAGCGGGGATTTCTCCGAAGGCTTGAGCACGAGCGAGTTACCGGTGGCGAGCACCGGCGCGAACTTCCACGCGGCCATGAGGAGCGGAAAGTTCCACGGCACGATCGCGCCGACGACACCGACGGGCTCACGGGTGATGAGCGCGAGCGCCGCCGGCCCGGTGGGCGCCACCTCGTCGTACACCTTATCTATGGCCTCGGCATACCAGCGCAGGCAGCGCGCGGCGCCCGGGATGTCGACCTTCAGGCTGTCGGTGATCGGCTTGCCCATGTCGAGCGTCTCGAGCAGCGCGAGCTCATCACCGTGCTTGACGATCAGCTCGGCGAAACGCAGCAGGATCTGCTTGCGCTCGGCGGGCGCGCGATTCGCCCAGCCGCCGGCGTTGAATGCGGTGCGCGCCGCTTTCACCGCGCGGTTGATGTCCTCGGCGTCGCCGGACGCGACGCGTGCCAGGAGCTTGCCGGTCGCGGGGTTGATCGAATCGAAGGTCGCGCCCGAGGCGGCGTCGGCGTAACGCCCGTCGATGAAGGCCTGGGTGCGCAAGCTGAGCGCGCGGGCGCGCTCGTGCCAGGAGAGCGGGGCGGGTTGTGCGTTCATGGCGGCCGCGAGTCCTTCAGAAGGTCGGAGGGGTGCAGGCGCTGATGATCTCACACGCCTCGCGCCCGACATTGCGAAAGCGATGGGGTAGCTGACTGGCGAAATAATAAGCCTCGCCGGGCCCGAGCACGCGCGTGGCTCCGCCGACCGTGAGCTCGATGCGCCCGCGGATCACGACGCCCGCCGCCTCGCCGCGGTGCGCCAGCCTGTCCTCGGCGGTGGCGGCCCCCGTGGCGTACCGCTCGTGCAGCAACGTGAGCTGCCTCCCGGAGCGCTGCGCGGCCACGAGCCGCAGCGAGACCTCGGCGTTACCGAGCTCCACGAGCTCCTCGGCACCGAAAAACGCCTGCGGCGCGGCGCTCAAGTCCAGCGCGAAGAACTCAGCGAGCGACATCGGAATGCCATCGAGCACCTTCTTGAGGGAGCTGACGGACGGGCTCACCCGGTTCTGCTCGATGAGAGAGATGAGTCCGTTGGTAACCCCGGCACGGCGCGCCAGCTCGCGCTGCGACACCCCGAAGTTGGTACGGACACTGCGCAGCCGCGCGCCGACATCGATGCTCATGGTGTTTAGGATCTTAGACAAGAGGGGCGCGAATATCGCCTTGGTGGCTTGCTTTGTCCACTTTATTTATCATCCGGCCCCCCGAATCCCCCGCACCGAGAAACCCATGGCAACCCCGAGCGAAGCGCTGAAGCGCAGCGACCTGGAAGCGTTGTGGATGCCGTTTACGGCGAACCGGCAGTTCAAGTCAAAGCCGCGCCTGCTCGCGCGTGCGAGCGGCATGCAGTACTGGACCGCGGACGGACGCGAGATCCTCGATGCCGTGGCGGGCCTGTGGTGCGTCAACGCCGGGCACGGGCGGCGCGAGATCACCGCCGCGGTCGGCGCGCAGCTCGAATGTCTGGACTACGCCCCACCCTTCCAGATGGGTCACCCCGGCGCCTTCAAGCTCGCCAACGAGCTCGTGAAGATCGCCCCAAGCGGCCTCGATCATGTGTTCTTCACCAACTCGGGGTCGGAATCGGTCGATACCGCGCTCAAGATCGCCCTCGCTTACCACCGGGTGCGGGGCGATGCCGCGCGCACCCGGCTCATCGGCCGCGAGCGCGGCTACCACGGCGTCGGCTTCGGCGGGATCTCGGTCGGCGGCATCTCACCTAACCGCAAGATGTGGTCCGCTTCGCTCCTGGCGGGTGTCGACCACCTGCCGCACACCCACGACCTCGCGCGGAACGCGTTCTCGCGCGGCCTGCCCGAGCACGGCGCGCATCTGGCGGATGAGCTCGAGCGCCTCATCGCCCTCCACGACGCGTCCACCATCGCCGCCGTGATCGTCGAGCCGATCGCGGGCTCCACCGGGGTGCTGCTGCCGCCGCACGGGTACTTGAAGCGGCTGCGCGAGATCTGCGACCGGCACGGCATCCTCCTCATCTTCGACGAGGTGATCACCGGCTTCGGGCGCACCGGCTCGCCGTTTGCCGCCCAGGAGTTCGGCGTGACTCCCGACATGATCACCCTCGCCAAGGGAATCACCAACGGCTGCGTGCCGATGGGCGCGGTGCTGGTGAGCAAGCCGGTCTACGAGGCCTTCATGCAGGGCCCGGACGGCATCGAGCTGTTCCACGGCTACACCTATTCGGCGCACCCGGTCGCGTGCGCGGCCGGACTGGCCGCGCTCGGCATCTACGAGCGCGAGGGCCTGCTGACCCGCGCGCGTACGCTGGCGAAGGACTGGGAGGATGCGGCGCACGGCTTGAAGGGCCTGCCGCACGTGATCGACGTGCGCGCCTACGGGCTGATCTGCGGGTTGGAGCTCGCGCCGCTCGCCGGCAAGCCGGGCGGGCGCGGCTTCGAGGTGTTCCTGAAGTGCTTCGAGCGCGGCGTGCTGGTGCGCCAGACGGGCGACATCATTGCGCTGTCGCCGCCGCTGATGGTCGAGCGGGCGCACATCGAGCGGATATTCGGCACGCTCAGCGAAGTGCTGCGCGCGCACTGACCTAAGCGGCCCCGGCGCCGCGCAGCCACGCGGCTCAGGGCAAGCTCGGCTTGCTGGCGTTAGGCGTGCGGCTTGCCGCGGAAATGCCTGACGCGCGACAGGACCGTCCACGCGACCAACGCGATCACGATCGCGCTGCCGATCAGCATCTCCATCTCAGTCAGGCCAAAGCCGCTACGCGACGCGACAACGGTTATCGTTTGCACCACACACCTCCGGGATCAACAGGAAGTCCGACTCAAGCGAAGAGCCAGACTCCCACCGACGCCGCAAACGGTGAAGCAAGCCGTCGCGGATCTGCGACGAAGTTCAATGCCAGGGTGTGTTATGTCAGCTGCGCGAGGGCTGCGTTTGCCCGCTGACAGGTCCTCGAGGCAGTGACCGCCGGCACTTCAGGTGTGCGCCTCAAAGATCGCGTAGATCTTGACGCAGTCTTCCAGCACCTCCCAGGTGCCGGAAAAGCCGGCCGGGACGACGAAGGCGTCCCCGGGACCAAAGGAGCTGCGCTCGCCGGAGGCGCTCTCGATCAGCACGCTCCCGGCGGTCATCACGCACAGCTCGTTCTCCGTGTAACGCACCCGCCACTTGCCGCGCGTGGCCGCCCAGCGCCCGGCGAAGAACTGCTGCGTGCCGTCGGTGTAGTAGTTCTGCACGCGCAGCTCCGGCGTGCCGGCGATCAGCCGGTCGGCGGGCGGCTCGGAAACCTCCGCGTCGAGAGTACCATCGAGCCGGACGATCGAATTGCTCATGAGGGCGCCACTCAAGTACCGCTGCCAGGAAATTCTAGCGCGAAGATGCGCCGCGGACCCGGCCGTCCGCGGCGCATCCTGACGCCATCCCGCCGCACCCCGTGTCACGGGCCCACCCCCGGGGTGGGCGCCCGCGAAGCGGCAGCCGTGGCACTCGCGGGCGTGGCCGTCGAGGGGCGCTCGAGCCGCACCGTGACCCGCCGATCGAGCGCGTAGGCGTCGAGGTCGCCGTCCACACTGGCTGACTCGCTCGCGCCGTGCGCCTCGATGATGAGCCGCTCGGGCTCGATCCCGCCGCAGGCGAGCGCCGCAGCGACCGCCTCCGCACGGCGCTGCGACAGGGCGTCGTTGTAGGCCGCCGACCCGCGCGGATCGGCGAAGCCCGCGATCCGCAGCCTGGCATCCGGCACGGCGGCGGCCAGAGCGCCGAGCTTCAGCAGCGGCGCCAGGTCCTCGACCTTGATCGAGGCGTCGTCGGTGCGGAAGCTGACGTCCATGCCGACCGCATCCACCGCGGCGAGCGTGTGCTCTAGCTGCGCGCCCTGTGCCTGCGCCCCGGCCTGCGACTGCGCCAGCGAGCCGTTGAGCTCGGTCACGTTCGCCGCGAGGCGCGCACGCTCCGCCTCGCTCGCGCCGAGGTCGGTGCTGAGCTGCTTCGCGGTCTGCTTCTGCTGGTGAAAGCGATCGCCGAGCAGACCACCGGCGGCCGCGCCGATCAGCGCGCCCACGGGTCCGCCGGCCGCCGCGCCGACGGCGAGTCCGGTGAGGATGCCGATGTCCTCCGCTTTCGCGTTGCCGTCGGGCCCGGTGGCGGCGCCGCCCGCCCAGGCCGGCAGGCCCGCGATGCAGGCCGCGACCGCCAGCCCCATTGCCGCAATCTTTACGTTGCGCGTACTCATGTCTGCTGCCCCTCTTGAGTTGGCAACCGGGTGGTTGCCGTACGAGAGATAGTTCAGCGCGCGAGCCGGCCACGCCGATGATGCAAAGCCGTCAGTTTGCGGGTGCTTTGTGGCGGAAGATGGCGGCTGCCGCGCGCGGGCGTCGCCCTGGCGTGATCGCCTATACTGCGCACCCCCGTCACCCGGAAGATCGCCTCATGCGCCACGCCCGTGAGGTGCGCGCGCCGCGTTCGGCCCGCGCCCTGCCCTTACTGGTAGCCTCGCTCGCCCTGGCCGGAGCCTGTGCACCCCTCGCCGCCGCGCCTGCGGACGGCGACGGCAACGTGCTGCGGGCGACGCTCGCCAACGGACTGCGGGTCATCGTGGTGCGCAACTCGCTCGCACCGGTGGTCACGACCTCGGTCAACTACCTGGTCGGCTCCGACGAGGCCCCGGTGGGCTTCCCGGGCACGGCGCATGCGGAAGAGCACATGATGTTCCGGGGAAGTCCCGGGCTCACCGCCGACCAGCTCGCCGACATCGGCAGCGTCCTCGGCGGCGACTTCAACGCCGACACGCGCGAAGGTCTCACGCAGTACCTGTTCACCGTGCCGGCCGAGGATCTCGACGTGGCGCTGCACATCGAGTCGCTGCGCATGCGCGCGGCGCTCAACTCGCCGCAGGAGTGGAGCCACGAGCGCGGCGCAATCGAGCAGGAGGTCGCACAGGATCTTTCCGAGCCCGGCTACGTGCTGTACTCGAAACTGCGCGCCCGCCTCTTTGCCGGCACCCCGTATGCGCATGACGCGCTCGGCACTCGGCCCTCCTTCGAGAAGACCACCGCCGCGATGCTCAAGAGCTTTCACGAGGCGTGGTATGCCCCGAACAACGCCGTCCTCGTGATCGCCGGCGACGTGGATCCGCAGGCGGCGCTCGGCGAGGTGAAGAGCCTCTTCGGCGACATCCGGCCGAAGAAACTGCCGGCGCGCCCGGCCATGCGGCCGCGGCCGGTGGTGCCGGCCTCGTTCACGGTCGACACCGACCGGCCGAGCGGCACGCTGATGATTGCGCTGCGCACGCCCGGCCCCCATTCCGACGATTTCGCCGCGCTCGAGGTGCTGGCGGACGTGCTCAGTAATCACCGCTTCGATCTCTACGGGCTGGTGCCGCAGGGCAAGGCGGTCGCGAGCGAGTTCGCCCTCGACCCGCTGCCTCGGGCCGGGCTTGCTTACGCGGTGGTCTCATTCACCGCCGGGAGCGATGCCAAGGCGCTCGAGGGTGAGGTGCGCGCGATTCTCGCGCGGGTTGCGCGTGCGGGCGTGCCGGCGGAGCTGGTGGAGGCAGCCAAGCTGCAGGAGCGGAGCGATGCGCAGCTGCAGCGCAACTCGATCAGCGAGCTCGCCGCGATCTGGTCGGATGCGGTCGCGATCTTCGGACTCGAATCACCGGACGATGACTTGAGGCGCATCGAGAGAGTGACGGTGGCGGACGTCAACCGCGTGGCGCGCCGCTACCTCGACCTCGACCATGCAGTCACCGGCGTGATGCTGCCGCGCGGCTCGGGCAAGCCGGTGCCGGGCGGTGGCGGCTTCGGCGGACACGAGGCGATCTCGCTCGGCGAGGCGCACGCGACCGGGCTCCCCTCATGGGCTGCCAAGGCCCTCGAGCGCCTCGCCATACCGTCCTCGACGCTGCGCCCGGTGGTCAGCACGCTGCCGAACGGGCTGACGCTCATCGTGCAGAGCGAGGATGTCAGCGACACGGTGAGTGTGTACGGCCACATCCGCAATCGTCCCGAGACCGAGGAGCTCGCAGGTCAGGAAGGCGCCAGCCAGGTGCTGGAGCGGCTCCTGCCCTATGGCAGCGAGCACCTCGACCGGATCGCGTTCCAGCAGGCTCTCGATGCCATCGGCGCGCGCGAGCACGCCGGCACCGACTTCTCCGTGCAGTCGCTCGCGGAGCATTTCGACCGGGCGCTGGAGCTGCTTGCCGACAACGAGCTGCATCCGGCGTTGCCGTCCGCGGCGCTCGAGGTGATCCGCACCCAGGTCGCGCAGGGCGTCGCGGCGCGTAACCAGAGCCCGGGCTTTCTCACGCAGCATTCACTGCGCGCGGCGCTGTTTCCCGCCGACGACCCGAGCCTGCGCATGGCGACGCCCGAGTCGGTGCGCTCGCTCACGGACGCAGCGGTACGCGCCTACTTCCAGAAAGTGTTCCGCCCGGATCTCGCGACCATCGTGATCATCGGCAAGGTGACACCCGAGACCGCCGCCGCCGCGGTCAGGCATTACTTCGGCGCCTGGAGCGCGAGCGGCCCGGCGCCCCCCACCGAGCTGCCGGCCGCGCCGCCGAACCATGCCGGCATCGTCGCAGTGCCGAACGCGAGCCGTGTGCAGGACCGGGTGGTGCTCGCGCAGAACCTCGCCCTCACGCGCTCCGATCCCGACTACTATCCGCTCGCGCTCGGCAACGCGGTGCTCGGTGGCAGCTTCTACTCGACCCGCCTCAGTATCGACCTGCGCAAGAACGCAGGTCTCGTGTACGGCGTGGAGTCGGTGCTGCAGGCCGGCCGCACACGCAGCATTTATCTCGTCGAGTACGCGAGCGATCCGCAGAACGTAGGCAAGGCCGCGGATGCCGTGGCGCGCGAGCTCACCACCATGCAGACGACGCCGGTCGGTGTCGACGAGCTGACGCGTGTCAAGGCGTATCTGCTGCGGCAGATTCCACTCTCCGAAGCCGGCGTCGCGCAGATCGCCCGCGCGATGCTGGGGCGGCGCGATCTCGGGCTCGCGCTCGATGAGCCAACCAACGCCGCACGGCACTACGTGGAGCTCGATGCGGCGGGTGTGCAGGCCGCGTTCCGCAAGTGGATGCGCCCGGCTGACCTGGTGCGCGTCAGCGAAGGACCGGCGCCGCAGTAGCGGCCCGCCCGCCCCGGGGAGGAACACTCCCGGCCTTAGTCAACGCCGGCGCTGCACCCTCGATGGCGGCATGCCATAGCGCTCGGCGAACGAGCTGCTGAAGGAGCTGGCGCTCGCATAACCCACGGAGAGACAGACCTCGGTGACCGAGCGCCGGGTATGGCGCAGCAGCGCCATGGCCCGCTCCGCGCGCCGGCGCGACAGCCAGTGCCGCGGGGTCTCACCGAAGGCCAGATGAAAGCAGCGGTGAAAGTGGTGCGGCGCCATCATGCCGGCCCGCGCCATGGCGACGAGCGTCCAGGGTGCGGCCAGGTCGTCTTCGATCGCTTCGCGTGCCAGATGGAGACGCCGCTGTATCTCGAAACGAGTCCCGGGCCGGATGGCAGTCAGTCGCCGCCGCTCCCGTCGTTGCTCGCCCACGGATTCGGCCGCCGCGGCACCGAGCGCCTCGAACAGCCAGCCAACAGTGTCCGGTGGTGCCCGGGCCGCCACCGCCGCCGCCAGGGCATCGAGCGAACGTCCCAGGCGCCCGGTCCTCGATTCCAGGCGTCGGTGGAATGGCACGGGCGCGATGTCGTCCGGCGCCTCGAGAAGCGTCTCGTCGCTGCCGACTGCGGCGCGCCAGCATTCCTCGACGAGCCCGCGACGGAACAGCACGCAGAATCCCCGGCTCGGCTCCGCCGAGTCGATCGTCAGAGAGTACTCATCACCGTCAGGCAGCAGCAGCAACGTGTCCGGACGGATCAGGTAGCGCCGGTTCTCGAGGCGCCACTCCACCTCGCCGTAGCTGACCGCCTTGATCGAGATCGGGTCAGAGAACTTCGGGACATGACAGTGCGTGGTCGCGCCGGTCAGCACCACGCTCCTGGCGCCGCCGCGACTGGTCGCGCACTCTCCGAGGTACGGCGCCCGCTCCACAGCGAGACACTCTAATACGGATCGCAGCCGCCGCCCGCAAATTTCGCAAACGGCGAGAAGGCAGCGCGGCGGTTCCGGGCAAGACTACCTCCCGACGTAGTGGCGTTCGCGGCCACCAACTCAGCCGGGGACACTCTCTTGAAGACATCTCATAAACTCGGTCTGGCAGCGCTGGCCGGCGCCGGCATCGGAGTTGCGGCCGTCACGACCATCCAGGCGCTGGAGCCGAAAATCCCGCCCGCCTACGTCATCGCAGAAGTTGAGAGGGACCCGTCCCGCACCGCGGACCCGGCCGCGCTGCGCAGATACGCCGATGAGGCGCCAAAATCCGTGATTCCGTTCGATGGTCGATACGTGGTCCGCGGCGGTACGGTTGAGACGCTCGAAGGCGATGCGCCCAAGGGCTACATCGTGATGATTGCTTTCGACAGCGTGGCGAAAGCGCACGACTGGTACTACTCGCCGGCCTATCAGGCGATCAAGCCGATCCGGGCCAACTCCACCAGGAGCCGCATCCTGATCGTCGAGGGTGTGGCGCCCTAAGACCTGACACGCACCGCGCGCGCGGCAGCAAACCCTATCCCCATCGGGGGATGGTCTGTGGACCGTCCGGACGGTAGGGTCTGACGCCTTACTAGAAGTCCCAGGGGATTGACCGCGTACAGCGTCCGGCTGTGCGCTGCACTGTATGTACTTCCGCCAACCCATCCCGATGCGCCCGGCGCGCGAGCGCTTGCTCGATGCGGCAGAACGAGTGGTGGTCGAGTCCGGCGCAACGCACCTGACCCTCGATGCCGTGGCAAAGTCCGCGGGCGTCAGCAAGGGCGGACTCTTGTATCACTTTCCCTCCAAGGAAGCGCTGCTCGACGGCATGCTGCAGCGCCATTTCCACGACGTCGATTCCGAGGTAGCGAAGCGCCTCGCGAATCGCGCCGGCAAGACATCGCGTGCGGATCTGCTGCGCGAGCGCGTGCGCGTGCTGCTCGAGCAGCATCCGGAGCGCCCGGCGGTCGGTGCCGCCATGCTGGCCGCCTCCGCGGACAACCCGGGGCACATGGCGGTCTGCCGCGCGCAGTACCGCAAGCTCCTCGATGAATTTGCCAAGCTCCCGGGTGGTTTCGAGCGCACCGCTCTGGTGCTGCTCGCAGTGCAGGGACTGATGCTCGCCGAGCTGCTGCACCTCTCACCCTACACACCCCAGGAGCGTTCGCGGCTCGTCAAGGCATTGCTGCGGGCCGCCGATCAGGTCGGGAGCACGCAATGACAACGAACGCAGCAAGAGTGAGCGCCGTCGCAGCGGCCGTGGCCGCGTTGGTCTCGGCCTGCGCCGCGGGGCCCGACTTCCGCACACCGGCCCCGCCCGCCACCACCCATTACACGCGCGCCCCCGAGCCCACGGGCACCGTATCGGCGCCCGTCGCGAGCGGCACCGGCCAGACTTTCAGCGCCGATCGCGACATCCCTGCGGACTGGTGGACGCTGTTTCATTCGCCGGCACTCGATGAGCTCTTGCGGCAGGCGCTCGCCGACAGCCCGACCGTGCAGGCCGCGCAGGCGACGCTGCTCACGGCCGCGGAAACCTACAAGGCGCAGCGCGGCGGGCTGCTGCACCCGGCGCTGGATGCGACCGGGACGGCCACGAGGGAGCGCCAGCCCGGAGCCGCTTTCGGGCAGCCGGGCGCACCATCCTTCATCTTCAACCTGTTCGACGCCTCGGTCGGCGTGACTTACCGGCTCGACCTTTTTGGGGCGTCGCGCCGGCAGGTGGAGGCGCTGCGTGCGCAGGCAGACTACCAGCGCTGGCAGCTGGAAGCGGCCCGCCTGACGCTCGCCGATAACGTCGTCACGACCGCTGTCAACATTTCCTCGCTACATGGGCAGGTGGCTGCTCTGACGGATATCGTCGCAAGCGAGCGCGACCAGCTCAAAGTCGTGCAGCGGCAGTTCGACGCCGGCGCCGCCTCGCGCTCCGACGTGCTCGCGCAGCAGACCCAGGTCGCCGCCAACGAGGCACAGTTGCCTGGACTGGAGAAGCAACTGGCGCAGGCCCAGCACCGCCTCGCGGTGCTCGCCGGCCGCACCCCGGACGATGCCGGCGTCCCCGACTTCACGCTCGATCAGCTCACCCTGCCGGCGGAGCTGCCGCTCAGCGTTCCGGCGAAGCTCGTGCGCCAGCGTCCGGATGTGCAGGCCGCCGAGGCGCTGCTGCACGTGTCGACCGCGCAGCTCGGCGTGGCGACCGCCAACCTCTATCCGCAGCTCAACCTCACCGGCTCCATCGGCTCGGAGACCGTCACGGCGAGCGATTTGTTCAAGAGCGGCACGGCCGCCTGGAACGTGGGCGGCTCGCTCACCCAGCCGCTGTTCCACGGCGGCCAGCTCCTGGGTCTCAAGCGCGCCGCGCGCGCCGACCTCGACCGCGCCACGGCCGAGTACCGCCAGGCGGTGCTCGCCGCGCTGCAGGACGTGGCCGATACGTTGCGCGCGCTCGAAGCCGACGCCCGCACGCTGCAAGCGGACGCGATCACCGAGACCGACGCGCAGGACACCCTCAACATGACCAAACTCCAATACAAGGTGGGCGGCGTGAGCTATCTGGCGCTGCTCAACGCCGAGCGCGTGTACCTGCAGGCACGGCAGAACCGGGTGCAGGCCCAGGCGGCGCGCTATGCGGATACCGCCGCGCTGTTCCACGCGCTCGGCGGCGGATGGTGGAACCGGCAGGACAACGGGAAGGAGACTCGTCAGTGAACGATCTCATGGCGTCTTCGAATAACCCGAAGACCTCGGCTTACACAACGATCTCGGACAACATCAAGACCCCGGGCAACCTCTCGAGGCGGCGGCTGATCATCGTCGTGGCCGCGGTGGGCGGGCTGCTCGTGCTGCTGGTGGGCTTCAACGCATTCAAAGGGATCATGATCAAGAAGTTCATGGCGGGTAACTCCCAGCCGCCGCAGACCGTGACCACGACGCTGGTCAAGTACTCCGACTGGCAGCCGGAGATCAGCGCGGTCGGCAGCGTGCGCGCGGTGCGCGGCGTCGACATCACGACCGAGGTGACGGGACTCGTGCGCAGCGTCGACTTCCGCTCGGGCGAGGATGCCAAACGCGGCCAGGTGCTGGTGCACCTCAATGCCGACTCCGACATCGCGACGCTCCATTCGCTCGAGGCGGCCGCGGATCTGGCAGACACCGTGTACGCGCGCGACAAGATGCAGTTCGAGGCCCAGGCGATCAGCCAGGCGCAACTCGACGCGGATGCGGCCGACCTGAAGAACAAGCGCGCCCAGGCGGCCGCTCAGGCGGCGCTGGTCGAAAAGAAGGTGCTGCGCGCGCCCTTCGACGGCCGGCTCGGCATCACCACCGTCAACCCCGGGCAGTATCTCAACACCGGGGACAAGGTCGTCACGTTGCAGGAGCTCGACCCGGTCTACGTCGACTTCCGGCTGCCGCAGGAACAGCTGGCGCAGGTCCGTACGGGACTCGAGGTGCGTTTGGGTATCGACGCATTCCCCGGCGAGAGCTTCCCCGGCAAGATCAACGCCGTCGATCCGCTGGTCGATTCCTCGAGCCGCAACTTCCAGGCGGAAGCGACCGTCGCCAATCCCGGGCGCAAGCTGCTGCCCGGCATGTTCGTGCGCGTAACGGTACTGTCCGGCGCCAAGCAGAATTATCTGACCCTGCCGCAGACCTCGATCACCTTCAACCCCTACGGCTCGACCGTGTTCCTCGTAGAGAAGGACGCCAAGGGCAAGCGCGCGGCGCAACAGACCTTCGTTACCACGGGCCCGACGCGCGGCGACCAGATCGCGGTTCTCAAGGGCATCAAGGAGGGTGACGAGGTGGTCACGAGCGGGCAGCTGAAGCTCAAGAACGGCACACCGCTCGACATCAGCACCCTGGCACAGCCGGCGGATGCGCCGGACCCAACCCCGCAGGAGCATTGAAGGAGCGCGGCGATGAAGTTCACCGATCTGTTCGTCGAGCGCCCGGTCCTCTCGATCGTCGTCAGCCTGCTGATCCTGGTGCTGGGCGCGCGCGCCGTGTTCCAGCTGCCGGTCAGCCAGTATCCGCAGACCGAGAACGCCGTGGTGACCGTCAGCACGACGTATTACGGCGCCGATGCCCAGACCATCGCCGGCTTCATCACGCAGCCGCTCGAGGCTGCGATCGCGCAGGCGCAGGGCATCGATTACCTGTCTTCCAACAGCGTCGCGGGCGCCTCGATCATCACCGCGACCCTGCGCCTGAACTACGACTCCAACCGCGCGATGACCGAGATAAACACGCAGGTCAACTCGGTGCGTAATCAGCTGCCGCCGCAGGCGCAGCAGCCGGTGATCACGGTGCAGATCGGCCAGCAGATCGATGCCATGTACCTCGGGTACTTCAGCGACACGATCCCGCCGAACAACACCACCGACTACCTGCTGCGGGTGGTAAAACCCAAGCTCGATTCCATCGACGGGGTGCAGACCGCCGAGATCCTCGGCGGCCGTACCTTCGCGCTGCGTGCCTGGCTCGACCCGCAGCGCATGGCAGCCCGCGGGATCTCCGCCGACGACGTCTATGCGGCGCTCGGCTCCAACAACTACCTCGCCGGCGTCGGCCAGACCAAAGGCCAGATGGTGAGCGTCGACCTCAAGACCACGACCGACCTGCAGTCGCTCGATGAGTTCCGCCACCTGGTGATCAAGCGGCAGAACGGCGCGCTCGTGCGGCTCGAGGACGTCGCCAACGTGGTGCTCGGCGCCGAGAACTACGATTTCAACGTCGCCTTCAGCGGCCAGCGCTCGGTGTTCATCGGCATCAAGGTGGCGCCCCGCGCCAACATCCTCGACGTCGCCTCGCGGGTGCGCGCCGCGCTGCCCGATATCGCGGCGCAGCTGCCGACCGGCGTGACGCAGAAGCTCGCGTACGACGCCACGATCTTCGTCACCAGCTCGATCAAGGAGGTCGTCAAGACGCTCATCCAGGCGCTGGTCATCGTCACGGTGGTGATCTTCCTGTTCCTCGGCAGTCCGCGCGCGGTGCTGGTGCCGGTTGTCGCCATGCCGCTGTCGCTGGTCGGCGCCTTCTTCATCATGCAGGCGTTCGGCTACTCCATCAATCTGTTGACGCTGCTTGCCCTGGTGCTGGCGATCGGACTCGTGGTCGACGACGCGATCATCGTGGTCGAGAACGTCGACCGGCACCTCAAGGCAGGGGCGCCGCCTCTCCAGGCGGCGCTTGAGGCGGCGCGCGAGCTCGGCGGGCCCATCATCGCGATGACCATAGTCCTGGTGGCCGCCTATGTTCCGATCGGACTCCAGGGCGGGCTCACCGGCGCGCTCTTCACCCAGTTCGCCTTCACGCTGGCCGGCGCGGTGACGGTGTCGGCTGTCATTGCGCTCACGCTCTCGCCGATGATGTGCTCGAGGGTGTTCACGAGCGAGCAGGAGGAGGGACGCTTCACGCACTTCCTCGACCGTACCTTCAATCGCCTGCGCGACGCCTACTCCCGCACACTTTCGAGCTGGCTCACCACCTGGTCGGTGGTGGTGGTGTTCGGCGCGCTGATCCTGCCGGGTGTGGTCTACCTCTTCATGACCTCCAAGGCCGAGCTTGCGCCGCAAGAGGATCAGGGCATCGTCCTCGAGGCCACCACCGGCCCGCCGGACGCGACCCTCACCCAGATGCAGGCCTATTCGGATGCGGAGTTCGCCATCGCCAAGAAGTTTCCGGAATATCAGCAGATGTTCCAGCTGACGGGCGCGCCCACGGTGAACCAGGGCTTCGGCGGCGTGCTGTTCGCGCCCTGGGAGCAGCGCCACCGCGGCGCCGCCGAACTGCAGATGCTGCTGCAGAACGAGTGGAACAAGATCCCGGGCGCTCGCGTCGCGGCGTTCCAGTTCCCGGCGCTCCCCGGCTCGCAGGGATTCCCGATCCAGTTCGTCATCACGACGACCGAGCCGATCCAGAACCTCAACGACGTGGCGACCCAGGTCCTCGACAAGGCCCGCGCCAGCGGCATGTTCTGGTTCGTCGACGCGGATCTGAAGCTCGATAAGCCGCAGGCGACCGTCAATATCGACCGGGATCTCGTGAGCGATATGGGTCTGACGCAGCAGAACGTGGGCGGCGCACTGGCGGCGGCCTTAGGCGGCGGTTACGTCAATTATTTCTCGATCGCCGGCCGCTCCTACAAGGTCATCCCGCAGGTGCTGCAGGTCGACCGCCTCAATCCCGACCAGGTGCTCGACTACTATGTCCACTCGGGCAACGGCACGCTCATTCCGGCGCGCACCATCGCCAGCCTGCAAACGACCGTCGTCGCCGAGACCATCAGCCACTTCCAGCAGCTGAACGCCGCGACCATCGGCGGCGTCTCGGGGGTAGCGGAAGCGGATGCGCTGAAGTTCCTGCGCACGACGCTCAAGCAAGTCGCGCCGACCGGCTACAACGCCGACTACTCGGGCGAGTCCCGGCAGTTCATGCTGGGATCGGGCAGTTTCGTGTTTACGCTGCTGTTTGCCCTGGTGATCGTCTACCTGGCACTCGCCGCCCAGTTCGAGAGCTTCCGCGATCCGGCGGTCATCCTGGTGTCGGTGCCGATGGCGCTCTTCGGCGCGCTCATCTTCGTCAACCTCGGTGTGCTGGGCCTCACCCTCAATATCTATACCCAGGTCGGTCTGGTGACGCTGCTCGGGTTGGTCAGCAAGCACGGCATCCTCATCGTGCAGTTTGCCAACGAGCTGCAACGCGCCGGGCACGCCAAGCTGCAGGCGATCGAGGAGGCGGCGGCGGTGCGCTTGCGCCCGATCCTGATGACCACCGCGGCGATGTGTTTCGGTGTGATCCCGCTGGTGATCGCCTCGGGTGCGGGGGCGGCGGGGCGGCGCAGCATGGGCGTGGTGCTCTTCACCGGTCTCGCCATCGGCACGCTCTTCACGCTGTTCGTCGTGCCGGCGATGTACGTGTTCATCGGCGCGGACCACGAGCACGAAGCGCGCGCCCGGGGTCGCCAGCAGGAAGGCGGTGCGCTCGAGCCGGCGCCGAGCACCTGAGGGCGCGCACCGATGATCGACGTCTATTACTGGGGTACGCCCAACGGGCTCAAGATCAAGCTCTTCATGGAGGAGGCGGAGCTCCCCTACCGCATCATTCCGGTGGATATCGGCAAGGGCGAGCAGTTCAAGCCCGAGTTCCTGGCTGTCTCGCCCAACAATCGCATCCCGGCGATCGTGGACCACGAGCCGCAGGGCGGCGGGCCGCCGCTGTCGCTGTTCGAATCCGGCGCGATTCTTTTATATCTGGCCGACAAGATCCGCCGCTTCATTCCCGCCGACGTGCGCGGCCGCGCCCTCACTCTGCAGTGGCTGTTCTGGCAGGTGGGCGGCTTGGGTCCCATGGCCGGACAGAACGGGCATTTCAGCCAGTACGCACCCGAGAAGATCCCGTACGCAATCGACCGCTACACCAGGGAGACCAACCGCCTCTACGGCGTGCTCGACCGGCAGCTCGCGGGACGCGAGTACATCGCCGGCGATTACTCGATCGCCGATATGGCGTGCTACCCCTGGATCGTGTCGCACGAGCGGCACGGGCAGAATCTCAGCGATTTTCCCGATCTCAGGCGCTGGTTCGAGCGCGTTCACGAGCGGCCCGCGTGCCAGCGGGCCTATGTCGGCGTCCAGCAATCCTACAGCCGTAAGATGTCCGACGAAGAAAGAAAGATCCTCTTCGGCCAGACCGCTACCTCACACCGCGCCTGAGGGCCTCGCTAACCCTAGGTACCCTCGGCGACCAGCGCCGACAGCGGCGGTAAGTGCCAGGCGCTCGCGCCGCCGATCGATTCGATCAGTCGCCAGCTCCCCGGAGGCGGCGCCTGGAGGCGTGTCGCGGTGAGCCCGAGGTTGAAGACGCACAGGATCCGCTCGGTGCCGAGACCGCGCTCGAAACTCAAAATGGCCGACGAGGTCTCCAGCAAGCGCATGCCGCCGAAGCGGAGCGCCCGATGCTGCCTGCGCAGCGCGACGAACCGCCGTGCCATCGAAAGGGTCGAGTCGGCGTCGCGAACCTGCGCGTCGACTGCGAGCGCAGCATGGTCGGCCGGAACCGGCAGCCACGGACGCGCCACGGAAAATCCCGCATTAGGAGCGCTGCGCACCCAGGGCATCGGAGTGCGGGCGCCGTCCCGCCCTAGAGTGAGGGGCCAGTTCGCGATGGCTTCCGGATCCCTCAGGTCATGGTAGGCGAGCTCCGCCTGCGGCAGCCCCAACTCCTCTCCCTGATACAGGAACACGTTGCCGCGCAGGCACAGGAGCAGCAACAGCGCGAGGCGCGCATTCGCGGCGCGGTCGGCGGATGCGGACCAGCGTGATACGGCGCGCGGCGCGTCGTGATTGGAGAACGCCCAACTCGGCCAGGCGTCCGAGCCATCGTTCCAGGCCTCGAATGCCGCGCGCACCAGCGCAGGCGTCAGAGCATCCGCGTAGAGGAAATTGAAGCCATAGGCGGTATGCAGGCGCCGCTCCCCGTGCGTCAGCAGCTTCATGACCGGCTCGGCGCCCTCGCCGCCAATCTCCGCGACCGTGAAGCGCCCGCCATACTGCTCGGTGAGAGCCCGCACGCGCTCGATGAAGGCGACCAGGTCGGCGTGGCCTTTGTTGTGGCGCGGCTGCTGGAAATCGACCGGCCGTGTGCGCGGCCGGCCGTCGTCCGGCCGTGCCGGATTATCGGTGAGTGCCGGGTCGTGCATCGCGTAGTCGATGGCATCGAGCCTGAAGCCGTCGACCCCGCGTTCCAGCCAGAAGCGCGCGCTCGCCAGCAGCGCGTCCTGTACCGCGGGGTTGTGCACGTTGAGATCCGGCTGCTCGGTCAGGAAGTTGTGCAGGTAGTACTGGCCGCGGCGCGCATCCCAGGCCCAGGCGGGGCCGCCGAACACCGACTGCCAGTTCGAGGGCGGTGCCCCGTCCGCCTTGGCGTCGGCCCAGACGTACCAGTCGGCGAAGGCGTTGTCGCGGCTGCTGCGGCTCTCGCGGAACCAGTGGTGCTGGTCCGAGGTGTGCGAGTAGACCTGGTCGATGATCACGCGCAACCCGAGGCCGTGCGCACGCTCGATGAGCCGGTCGAAATCGGCGAGCGAGCCGAACATGGGATCGACGTTGCAATAGTCGGCGACGTCGTAGCCGAAGTCCTTCATCGGCGAGGTAAAGAACGGCGACAGCCAGACGGCGTCGACGCCGAGCGAGGCGACGTGCCCGAGATGTGAGGTGATACCCGCCAGGTCGCCGATGCCGTCGCCGTTGGAATCGGCAAAACTGCGCGGATAGATGTGGTAGATCACAGCACCGCGCCACCACTCATCCTGCCGGTGCAGCGCGCTGCTCTGCGGCGCGCTCATCGATCCCCCGCCGCAGCGCACACCAGGTAATCCAGCGGCGCAATGTTCACGTGGTAGCTGCCGGGTGCCGACGCTTGCGGCGCGCACCCACCGTGCAGCGAGACGAAGCGCCGCGAGCCGGCCTCGACCATCACCTGGGCGCTCACGGCCGCCAGTGAGGTATTGAAGGCGATCAGCAGCTCGCCCCCCTGGTCGGGATCGATGCGCGATACGGCGAACAGACCGGGCGAGCTGCCGTAGCTGCGCACGATCTGCCGCCCACGCCGCAGCGCCGGCTGCGCGGTACGCAGCCTCGCGAGCGCGGCGATGGCGCGGTACAGGGGATGCTGACGATCGAAGTGATCAGCCGCACGGCTCCCGCCGCCGAGCGGCCGCTCGCTGCGGTAGGAAGCGACCTGGCTGGCGAACATGTCCTGGCGTGCGTCCTGGTCGCCTCCGCGACCGGCGAATCCCTGCTCGTCGCCGTAATAGACCACTGGCACGCCGCGCAGCGTGAAGAGCATCGCGTGCGCCAGCAGCACGCGCCGCAGAGTCTCGTCATCGCCGATGCCGGGGCGCAGACGGCGCACGAAGTGCGCGAAGCGCCCGTTGTCATGGTTGCTGATGAAGGTCGGCAGCTGCTGCGCCGCCGGCGCTCCGCCCTCGTACAGGACGTCACCCTCGAAGAGGCGCGCCAGCACCTTGGTGCCCGCCATGCCGCCCACGGTCTGGCGCACCGCGGCCGCGAAGGCAAAGTCGAGCACCGCCGGCAGGCGATCGACGCGCGTGTGCGCGGCGAGCAGCGCCGGATCCACCTCGGCGGTGTTCACCTCGCCGAAGATGTGAAAGTTGGGAATGCCGGCGGCGCGCGCCGCGGTCAGCATCGCCGGTACGAACTGCTGCCAGAATTCCGGGTTCACGTGCCTGGCGGTGTCGATGCGAAAGCCATCGACGCCGCAGCGCTCGATCCAGCCTGCGTAGATTTCGATGAAGCCCTGCACCACGCGCGGGTTCTCGGTCATCAGGTCATCGAGCCCGGCAAAGTCGCCGAAGGTCGAGCTCTCACCTGCGAAGGTCGAGTTGCCGCGGTTGTGGTAGTAGATCGGCTCGTTGAGCCAATCGGGAACCTTGACGTGTGCCTCGCCGGGCGGGACGTAGGGCGTATAGGCGTAGTCGGGGCGCGTCAGTCTGGCGAAGTTCTCCGCAGTCTGGTGCGCGGCGTCATCGCCCAGGAAGCCGTCGTTGATCGGCTCGCCGCCGATGCCGCCGTGCCGTGTGTACGGATAATCGGCATGCGAGCGGAAGGGACAGTCGCCGGCCGGACACTCGCGGTAGCGGATGACATCCGCCGTGTGGTTGGCAATGATGTCGAGATAGACCTTCATGCCGCGCGCATGCGCCGCGCCGATCAGCGATTTGAGATCCTGCTCGGTGCCGAAGTGCGGGTCGACGTGCGTGAAGTCGGTGACCCAGTAGCCGTGGTAGCCGGCGGACTCGTGGCCGGGTAAGCCCTGCACCGGCTTGTTCTTGAACACCGGGGCGAGCCAGATGGCGGTCGCGCCCAGCGACTCGATGTAGTCGAGCCGCGCCAGCACGCCCTTGAGATCGCCACCGTGGTAGAAGCCCTTGTTGGCAGGGTCGAAGCCTGTGACGAGCCGCCCGCCCTCGAGGCCGCCTCGGTCGTTGGCGGGGTCGCCGTTCTCGAAACGATCCGGCAGCAGGAAGTAGATGACCTCGTCCTGCGGCAGCCGCTCGCGGAAGTCCGCGGCACTGGCGGCGCTCCACAGCGCGAGCGCACCCAGCGCCGCACCAAGGCGCTCGCGGCCCGCGGACGCGCGCTTCGCTCTTTGCCCCATCTTGGTTACCGCGCCGCCGGCGTCTGTCCCAGCCTCCGCGCGGCCGGGCCGGCGCAGCCCGCCGGCCGGCCCACGGCTCCGACTCTAGAACTTGTAGTTCAGTCCGAAGAAGAAATCCCGTCCAAAGGTCTCGTAGTCGCGCGTCTGGGTGACGTTCCCCGAGTAGTCGATGAACGGGGTGTTGGTGAGGTTGTTGACCTGGAACAGGATCATGAGCCCTTTGGCGGGACCCTTCTGGAACTCGTAGCTCGTCTGGAAGTCCGTGATCAGCTCGTGACGCACGTACTCCAGGGCACGGTCGCCGGCAAAGTCCGTGATCTCGCCGATGTAGTCGGAACGATAGCGCGAGGCAACGCGCGCGGCGAACCCGTACTTCTCGTAGTACAGCATCGCGCTCGCCACGGTCTTGGACAGTCCGGGCAGCGTGATGTTAGCCGACGGCTCGCCCGAGACCTGTCCCTGGACCTTGATCGAGCTGTCGGTGAGCGACACGCTGGCGTTGGCGCCGAAGCCGTTGAGCGCGCTGGACAGCAGGTCGCCCGGCGCGGACACGGTGAACTCGACGCCGTCGAGCCGGCCACCCCTACCGTTCAGCGGGACGGTCAGGAAGCCGGTGTTGAGGTACGGGTGCTGGCCCGGTCCCGGCGGCGGCAGCTGCCCGACCAGGTTCGACAGATCGACCTGCAGGGTCTGGTCGTAAATATAGGTCTTCAGGTCCTTGTAGAAGACCGCCGCGGAAATATAGGCCTTGTTCTCGAAATACTTCTCATACGAGAGGTCGAGCGCGTCGGCGCGCCAGGGATCCAGCAGCGGGTTGCCGGCGGTGTTCGACGGAACACCGGTCGTCGTCGCGACGCTGAAGTCCTGGCCGGCAGTCATCTGGTCCATGCGCGGCCTGGCCACCTCGCGTGCCGCGCTGAAGCGCAGCAGCTGCTGCGCCGGCAGCTCGAACACCAGGTTCATGGCCGGCAGGATATCGTTGTATGACTTGCCGGACCCGATCGGCATGCTCGACTGCGTCGCCTCGTTGTAGGAGAAGGACGTCGAGCTCTGCTGCGTGTGCACGACCTGCAGCCCGATGTTGCCGCGCAGCGTCACGTCGGCCGACAGGGGATGGTTCAGGTCGCCCTTGATGTAGAGCGTCGTGATCTTCTCGAACACGTCCCAGAACTTGCCGGTGAGGTAGCCGTAGCCCGGCTTGCTGGGGTCCCCGGGCACGACCGGGTTGAAGTAGTTGGCGAGTACTCCGGGCACGTTCCACGCGAGCGAAGACGGCGTGCCCGAGAAGCTCAGGTTGGCCGGCGACAGCAGGTACTTACCGCCGATCTGGTCGAAGGTGTTGCCCACCGTGCCGAGGCCGGTCTCCGGCTGCTTCTTGTCCTTGGAGCGATCGTCGTAGTTGGCGCCGAGGATGACGTCGCCGAACCACCAGCCGGCAGGCCGCGTGCCCTCGAGGCGGACTGACTTCAGCTCATCCACCACGTGCGGGAAACGGCTGTAGCCGCCGCCGTAAATGGTCGGGCCCACCAGCACCTTGGTCGGATCGCTGTAGGAGTTTGCGGCGGTAAAGTGCGGCTGCGAGCCATTGGGCAGGAAGTAGGTGATCGTGTCGGTCACGCCGCCGATGTACTGTCCCTGCGTTTCGTAGTCCTTCTCATCGCGCGTGGCTCGAGAGTAAGCGAGATCAGCCATGACGTTCCAGGCATCGCCCTTCCACTTGTTGTTCCAGCCGGCCTGGAAAATCTCGTTACTGGTGAGGTATAGGAAGTTGCGCGCCAGCGGCACCACGTTGCTTACGGTCGCCCCAATGACCGCGTTGTTCGCGATCGTGACGTTGGAGAAGTTGGCCGTGCTGGTGCACGAGGGACAGGTGGCGTTCGGATAGCCGTTGTAGTTGCCGAGGTTCACCTCGAGGCTGCGGCGGTTGTTGTCCTGCAGCTCCGAGGTCCAGTAGACGTCCAACGTACTGGTATAGGAGCTCATCGGCCGCCACTCGACCGTGGCGAGCGCGCCGTCGCGGACGTTGCTGCCCATGCTGGCGAGCGACTTGATGCCGTTGGTTATGTTGACGGTGGGAGACAGATTGGCGTGCTCGCCGCCGTTCGCTTGCCAAGGGTCATAGAGCCCGAGCTCGCGGCCCACGACCGGCGACGACAGGCGCGCGTAGCCCAGTGCCACGCCGAGGGTGTTGTCGAGGAACTGATCGATGAAGGAGAAGCTGCCGCGATAGCCGTTGTTCTTCGAGTCGGCGCCCATGGAGGCGTCGGAGTTCTTCTCCAGACGGAAATCGACGACCGTAGCGCGGTGACCGAACTCGAGCGGACGGATCGTCTGCAGCGCGATCGTCCCGGAGAGTCCTTGGCCGATGAGCGCCGCGTCCGGCGTCTTGTAGACCACGACACCGCTGACCAGCTCTGCCGGGTACTGGTCGTACTCGATGTTGCGGTTGTCGCCGGTGCTCACCTGCTCGCGGCCGTTCAGGAGCCCGGTGGCGAACTGCGGGTCGGTGCCGCGGATGCTGATGTCCGAGGCGCGGCCGTCCGCGCGTTGCGACGTGAGGCCCGGCAGGCGCGAGATCGATTCGGCGATGCTGGTGTCCGGCAACTTGCCGATGTCCTCGGCCGAGATCACTTCGACTATGTTGTCGGAGCGCTCCTTGACGTTGATCGCCGTCTCGATCGCGGCGCGCACGCCCGTGATCGTTATGGTCTGCATTGAACTCTCGGTGGAGCCAGTCGTCGGCGCCGCCTGCTCCTGTGCCGGAGCCGGACTGGCTACCGCCAGCAGCACCGGCAGGCCGCAGCCCGCGACCGCCCTGATCGCCCAACGCCGCGCGCCGGACGCTACGCATCGTATCTGTTGTAACCGATCCACAGTGAATCCCCCTCAGTGTGTGGCACGCGGCGTGTGGCGCCGGACCCACGGGGGTCGGCGCACGGCCGGGTACTGCATGCGCCCGCTGGCGAGCTCCAACTCAACTCTAGCGAGGCGGCGCAACCGATCGGAAGAGCAGGCATACGTATTCATGTGCAAGGCCGCTCCGTCGGGTTCACGCTTGACGATGCTCCGGTGACCGCAGGTCGCTGCCGGGTTTCTTTACGCCTATACTCCTGGCGGGGGGACCGATTGAGCAGCGACAAGGCTCAGGGACGTGCGCCCGGCAAGGCCACGTCGTTTGACATTGCGTACCAGGCCGGGGTATCCCAGCCGACCGTGTCGCGGGCGTTGCGCGGCAGCCCGCGCGTGAGCGAGGAGACCCGCAAACGCGTACTGGCGGTCGCGCAACAACTCAACTATCGAGTCGACAAGAACGCCTCGAACCTGCGCTTTCAGCGTTCCAACACTCTGGCGCTGCTCATCTTCGAGGATCCGACCTCGGACGACTCCGCCATCAACCCGTTCTTCGTCGCGATGCTGGGCTCGGTGACGCGCGCCTGCGCGCAGCGTGGCTACGATCTGCTGGTCTCGTTCCAGCAACGCGCCGGTGACTGGCACAAGGAGTACGAGGACAGTCGCAAAGCCGACGGCCTGATCCTGCTCGGCTACGGCGACTACCTGCTGTACCGCGAGCGCCTCGAGCGCCTGACCGCGCAGGGGACTCATTTCGTGCGCTGGGGTGCGGTGCAGCCCGGTCAACCGGGGCTGTCGATCGGGTCGGACAATTTTCAGGGAGGCTACGAGGTGGCGCGGCATCTGCTCGGCCGCGGCCGCCGCCGCCTCGCCTTTCTCGGCGGCGTCTCGCGCGGCTGCCCGGAGTTTCTCGATCGCTACCGCGGCTTCGAGCAGGCGCTCGCCGAAGCCGACGCACCCGCCAGTGCGGCGCTGCAGGTCGATGCCATCAGCACCGAGCAGGCAGGCTTCGCGGCGGCCGGCGAGCTGCTCGCGCGCGGCGTGCCGTTCGACGCGATCGTGGGTGCGAGCGACCTGATCGCACTCGGCGCGATGCGCGCGCTGCAGGAGCGCCGGCTCGACGTGCCCGCGGACGTCGCCGTGGTCGGCTTCGACGACATACCGGCCGCCGGCCTCGCCAACCCGCCGTTGACGACCATCGCGCAGAATACCCGCCTCGCCGGCGAGGTTCTGGTCGAGACTCTCTTGCGCCAGATCAGGGACGAGCCCACCGAGGCGCGGATGCTGCCGGCACGCCTGGTGGTGCGACGATCATGCGGGGCGCCGGGTGCGGCCGTGCCGCGCGTGGTGCCGGGCACCGCCAGCAGTTGAGCTCAGCTCTTCGGGAGATCGCGGCAAGCAGCCGCCACCTTGACGGCGAACTGGTCGATCGCCAGGCGGGCATCCGCCCACGGATCGAGCGAGCTCGAGCCGAGCCCGAGGGTGCGCGCTGAGTAGTTGTGGTTGACCGCCTTCAGTACGTGGTGGTTTGCGTCGCGCAGCTCGGCGCTGAGCGCGGCGCCGCCGAGGAACTTCGACTGCGCGGCGCTGGCGGCGGGGTCGGCCGCCAGTTGCGCCCGCGTCGGATGCGTCGGCGCCAGGTCCTCGACCGTCACCGCAATCTGCACTCCTGCCGCAGTGGGCACCTTCGCGGTCTCGCGTTCCAGCGCCGCGCGGATCGCCGCTTGCAGCGGCCCGCGCTCCTCCTCGCCGAACGTGTCCATTTTCTCCGCCGCGGCGGGTGCAAAGTCGATCGTGATTCGAGGCGGCTCGGCCGCCGGCAGCGCTCCGGCGAGCAGCAGCATCGCTGCCAGCACCAGCCGCATCGCCCGCATCAGGCCTGTCATCGTCTCCACTCCTTGATCTATTTGTCAGCTCAGGCGGGCCGCAAGTTCACGTCCGTCGCGGGATCGCCCGGCTGCGGAACGCGCAGCACCAGAAGCCCCGCCACCAGGAAGCTCGCACCGCCCAGTACCAGCGCATAGATCGGCGCTCCGCCGAACGCCACGCGCAGCAGGAATCCGAGCACGCTGGCTGCGACCAGCTGTGGAATCACGATGAAGAAGTTGAAGACCCCCATGTACAGTCCCATCTTCTGCGCCGGCACGCTGTCGGAGAGCAGCGCATAGGGGAGCGAGAGCACCGAGGCCCAGGCGAAGCCCATGCCGACCATGCTGAGCAGCAGCCAGCTCGGGTCACGAATCACCAGGAACGACAGCAGTGCCGCGGCTCCCAGCCAGACGTTCAGCAGGTGGCTGAAGCGCAGGCCGAATCTGCGCACCATGAAGGGAATGATCGCGGCGGCGAGCGCCGCAAAGCCGTTGTAGGCCGCAAACAGCACCCCCACCCAGTTGGCGCCGTGATTGAAAGCCTCCGAGTGCGGATCGGTGGAGCCGAAATGCACCTGCGCCACGGCGGCCGTGGTGTAGATCCACATCGAGAACAACGCCAGCCACGAGAAGAACTGCACCGGAGCCAGGCGCCGCATCGCCCGTGGCATGGTCGCAAGGTCGTCCATGAAGGTAGTGAATGCGCCGGCGCGCACGCCGCGGCCGTGCAGCCACTGCGCCACGCCCCAGAGCAGCGCCCCACCGCACACGAGGTCGAGTTGCGGGTCGAGCTTGAGGAGCCGGACACCCAAGAGCGCTACGAGCCCGCCCGCCGCCCACGCAAGTCCCCGGCGGCGCTCGCGCCGCGGATCGACCGCCTCGGGAGCGCTCGCGGGATTCGCGTCGTCGAAGGCCAGGAGCTCCTCGGGCGGATACTCCCGCGAGCGCAGCGCCGTCCAGAGGATCGCCGCGAGCAGTACGCCGGCGCCGATCTCGAAGGCGTAGCGGACCGTGTCCGGAATGCCGGCGCCGTCCGCGGTTGGCGCGGCGTAATTGCTGACGCCGCCGCGCGCCAGCAGCCATGGCAGCATGCTCGCCACCACGGCGCCGAGCCCGATGAAGAAGCTCTGCATCGAGTATCCGGCGGGACGCTGACCTGGGCTCAGCTGGTCGCCGACGAACGCGCGGAAAGGCTCCATGGAGACGTTGATGGCCCCATCGAGCAGCCAGAGCAGCGCCGCCGCGATCCACAGGTTGGGCGAGCTCGGCATCAGTGTGAGCGCCGTGGCGGCGAGCAGCGCTCCGGCGAGGAAGTACGGCCGCCGCCGGCCGAGCCGCGTCCAGGTGCGATCGGAAAAGTAGCCGATCAGGGGCTGCACCAGCAGCCCGGTGAAGGGCGCGGCGATCCACAGCAGCGGCACCTGCTCGAGCCCTGCACCGAGCGTCTGGAAGATCCGGCTCACGTTGGCGTTCTGCAGGGCGAAACCGAACTGCAGGCCGAGAAAGCCGAAGCACATGTTCCAGATCTGCCAGAACGACAGCAGCGGTTTCGCGTGCGGCATTTGCAGGTACTATGCGGGCCTCACGAGCTCAGCGAGGGCGCCGCGATTTATGCACACGGCCACGAGTCGGTCAACGGTCCTGACGCGCGCGGCGTGCGCGCTGGTGTATTCGCTCGCATGCGTAACGGTGGCCTGCGGCGCGGGGGTGGTGCACGCTGCGGCGCCGGCGGCGGCAGCGCCGGATGTGCCCTGGTGGCGCAACGCGGTGATCTACGAGATCTATCCGCGCAGCTTTCAGGATTCCAACGGCGACGGCATCGGCGATCTCAACGGCATCGCGCAGCGGCTCGACTACCTCGAGTCCCTCGGCGTGGATGCCATCTGGATCGCTCCCTTTTATCCGTCGCCGCAAGTGGACTTCGGCTACGACATCTCCGACTACCAGGCGATCGACCCCCAGTACGGCACACTGGCGGACTTCGACCACTTGCTTGCCGAGGCGGGCCGGCACCACATCCGCGTCATCCTCGACATGGTGCTCAACCACACCTCGGACCAGCACCCGTGGTTCGTCGCGGCGGCGAGCTCGCGTGAGTCGCCCCGCCATGACTTCTACGTGTGGAACGACGGGCGCAGCGATGCCGCCGGCCACCGGCTGCCGCCCAACAACTGGGTGAGCCTGTTCGGCGGCCCGGCCTGGCAGTACGTGCCGGCGGTGAGCCAGCTCTACTACCACAAGTTCTACCGCCAGCAACCCGACCTCAACTGGCGCAACCCCGGGGTCGAGCGGGCGATGTTCGACGCCATGCGCTTCTGGCTCGACCGCGGTGTGGCCGGCTTCCGTCTCGATGCGATCACCGCGCTGTTCGAGGACGCGAAGTTGCGCGATGAGCCCGTGCTGGGCGGTACCAACGCGCAGGGTGATGCCAACCTGAGCGAGATCTACACCAACAACCTCCCCGAAGTGCACGGTGTCATGCGGCGCCTGCGCTCGCTCACCGACGGCTACCCCGGCGAGCGCGTGCTGATCGGCGAGACCTACGTGGCCCGCACCGCGGAGCTCGACCCGTGGTACGGAGGCGCGCGGCACGACGAGCTGCAGCTGCCGATGGACACGCTCGTCGGGCTCGGCCGGCGCCTCGACGCCGCCCGCTTCCGCCGGCTGCTCACCGAAATGCAGACCGAGCTGCACGGCTCGCAGCCGCTGCTGGTATTCGACAACCACGATAACGTCCGCAGCTGGGACCGCTTCGGCGACGGCGTGCACAATGCCGAGATCGCCCGCGTCGTCGCTACGCTGCTGCTCACTGCGCGCTCGGCAGCTCTGCTCTACCAGGGCGAGGAGCTCGGCCAGACCACCGCGACTCCCACCCGGGTCGAGGACGTGCGCGATCCGATCGGCATTACCGGCTGGCCGAAGGAGAAGGGGCGCGACGGTGAGCGCACACCGATGCAGTGGGATACCTCCAATGCGCAGGCGGGCTTCAGCACCAACCCCCACACCTGGCTCCCGGTGACCGCGAACTACCGCACCGTCAACGTGCAAAGCGAATCGGCGGACCCTTACTCGCTCCTGAGCTGGCATCGCAAGCTGATCGCGCTGCGCCGTAGCAGTGCCGCTCTGCGCGACGGCCGGACCCTTATGCTCGATCGCGCCAACGCGCACGTGCTGACCTATGCGCGCGTGGCCCCGGGTGGCGAGACGATCCTCGTCTCGCTCAACATGTCGGCGCAGCCGCAGACGATCCGTCTCGGGCTCGCGGCGGCGGGCGTACACGGATCACGACTGAAGACGCTGCTCGCGAGCCCTGCGCCCGTGGCCGCCGGTGCCGCGGATCGCCCGGTCACTCTGGCGCCGTTCGCAGCCTGGGTCGCCGCCGTCAACTGACCAGGGGCGCTTGTTCGGTCAGTGCTCCCTGCCAAACAGCCACGCGACCGCGCGCGGGAACTCTGCGCGCCACGTGGCCTCGTTGTGCCGTCCGACCGGATTGACCTCCACCTCGAGGTTGCGCGGCGGCAGGCCGGCTCGCTTCAGTAGCGCCACCATCCGCTGCATGTCCGGCACCATGCTCTCGCTCTCGCTGCCGCCGGCGTAGAAGTAGATTCGCACCGTGTGCGACGGCGGGTGCGCCTCGGTGTCGGCGAACATCTGCGGCGCCAGCCAATACGCAGGCGAGAAGATAGCCGCGCTGCCGAACACCTCGGGGTAGCGGCTGATCGCGTAGCTCGAGATGAGCCCGCCCATCGAGCTGCCCATGATCGCCGTGTGGCGCGCATCGGACCGTGTGCGGTAGTGCTGATCGACCCAGGGCTTGAGGACATTCACCACGAATGCCATGTACTGCTCGCCCTCGCCCTTGCCGAACTCCGGGTTGTCCCAGGCGTTGAGCTCGTGGATGCGCTCGGCGCCGCCGTTGTCGATCCCGACCACGATCAGCCTGAGTCCGCGCGATTTCGCGAACGTATTGAGCGTCTCGTCGACGCCCCATTCCCCTGCGTAAGCCGTGGCGTCATCGAACAGGTTCTGGCCATCGTGCATGTACAGCACCGGATAGCGCTGCCGGCCGCTGTCGTACCCGGGCGGCAGATAGAGGCGCACCGTGCGCTCGCGATTGAGTCCCGGAATCACGAACGGTGTCGGCAGCACATGGACGTTCGGCTGCGCGGTGCTCGGCTTCGGGGCCTGGGCAGCCCGGGCGTTGCAGCTGCACAGCGCCAGCACGTTGCACGCCAAGGCGAGCCACGGGTATTTTGTCGGCCGTGCACGAAGGGGTCTCATCGGCGGATTCTAGCCCCGTCAGTTTCCTCGTGAAGGATGAGCTGCGCGTCTCGGGGCTGCTCCGCCTGCCTTCGTCCGCCCGCGCCTGTTACGTGTTGGCGCACGGCGCCGGCGCCGGCGCCGGCATGAAGCATCCGTCCATGAGCGCCATCGCCGCGGGGCTTGCGGAACTCGGCATTGCCACGCTGCGTTTCCAGTTCCCCTACATGGAGCGCGGCTCGCGCCGCCCGGATCCGCCGCCGCTCTGCCACGCGGCCGTGCGCGCGGCAGTGGCGGAGGCGGCGCGCCTCGTCCCGGGACTGCCGCTCGTTGCCGGCGGGCGCTCCTTCGGCGGGCGCATGACCTCCCAGGCGCAGGCGCTCGAGCCGCTCGCCGGGGTGCGCGGCCTCGCCTTCCTCGGTTTCCCGCTGCATCCTGCCGGTCAGCCCTCCGACGGCCGCGCGGGACATCTCGCGCAAGTCGCGATCCCGCTGCTGTTCCTGCAGGGAACGCGCGATGCGCTCGCAGAACGCGCACTCATCGAGGCGGTGGTCGCGCGCCTCGGCACGCGCGCCACCCTGAGCCTGGTCGAGGGGGCGGACCACTCTTTTCGCGTCCCGGCGCGCAGCGGCCGCACGGAGCGCCAAGTGCTCACGGAGGTGTTGCAGCGGCTCGCCGCCTGGATCGATGCGCTGCGGTAACATTGCAGCACCGTGCCCAAGCGCGCCCTCGAACGCTACGCCGCCAAGCGCGCCTTCACGCGCACGCCCGAGCCGCCCGCCAAGCTCGCCGCCCAGCGTCACGGGCCGCTGTTGTTCGTAGTGCAGAAACACGCGGCGCGGCAGCTGCACTACGACTTCCGGCTCGAGCTCGACGGCGTGCTCAAGTCGTGGGCGGTGCCGAAGGGCCCGTCGCTCGACCCGGACGACAAGCGCATGGCGGTCGAGGTCGAGGACCATCCGTTCGACTACGCCTCCTTCGAGGGAGTGATCCCGGAAAAGCAGTACGGCGCCGGCAACGTGATCGTGTGGGATTGCGGCGTGTACTCGCCGGATGAGGCCGGGCAGTACTCGTTCACCGACCGCGAAGAGGCGCAGCGGCGCGTGCGCGCCGAGCTCGCCGCCGGGAAGCTCAGCTTCCTGCTGCGCGGAGAGAAGCTCAAGGGCTCGTTCACGCTGGTCAAGACCCGCACCGGCAACCAGTGGCTGCTGATCAAGCACCGCGACCGCTTCGCGCAGGCCAACGACGTGCTGGCGCAGCCGGCTTCGGTGCTCTCGGGACTGAGCCTCGATGAGCTCTCCGCGCAGCGCACGCCGCAGCGGCTCGCGGCCGAGCTGCTCGCCCCGGCCGGCCCGCCCGAGGCAATGCCGCGCAAGCTCGAGCCGATGCTGGCCGAGACTGCCGACTCGCTCGAGCCGGACCCGCAGTGGCGCTATGAGCCGAAGCTCGACGGCTACCGCGTCATCGCTTTCGTGCGCGGCGCCGAGGCGCGGCTGCAGTCGCGCCGCGGGCTCGATCTGACGCCGCTGTTCCCCGAGCTGGCCGCAGAGCTCGCAACCCAGGCGGTCGAGCAGCTGATCCTCGACGGCGAGATCGTGGCGCTCGATGCCACCGGCCGCCCTTCCTTCAACGCCTTGCAGAACCGCGCCCAGCTGAAGAACGTGGCCGAGGTCGCGGCCGCGCAGCGCGACAACCCGGTGGTGCTGGTGTGCTTCGATCTGCTGCACTTCGCGGGCCTCAACCTGCGCGGCGCCCCCTACCTGGCACGCCGGCGCTATCTCACACAGTGCCTGCTGCCGTCGGCGCACCTGCAGCTCGTGCACGGCTCCGACAACGGGCCCGAGCTGTATCGCGCGGCCGTGAGCCATGGCTTCGAGGGCGTCGTCGCCAAGCGCATCGACTCGAGCTATCAGGCCGGCAGGCGCTCGCGCGCGTGGCTCAAGATCAAGGCGGCGCAGTCCGCGGAGTTCGTGATCGGCGGCTACACCCGCGGCAAGGGCGCGCGCGCGCCGCTCGGCGCGCTGCTGCTCGGCTACTATGAGGGCAAGGCGCTGCGCTACGCCGGGCACGTCGGCTCCGGGCTCGACGATGAGATCATCGGTAAGCTGCAGGAGCGCGCGGCGAAGCTCGAGCGGCCCGAGTCCCCGTTCGCGGAAGCTGCGCCGCTGCACCGTCCGACGACCTGGCTCGCGCCGAAGCTGGTCGCCGAGGTGACCTTCAGCGAATGGACGCCGGCCGGATCGCTGCGGGCGCCGGTGTTCGTGAGACTGCGCGATGACATCGAACCAGCTGACGTGAAAAAGCCCGACCCGCATCGAAAGCCCGCCGTCACCCCGGACGCCGCACCCGCGGGCCGCGGCGGCGCACGCCGGGCCTCGACGACTGCAGCGCAGGGCGCGCGCGCCTCCCCCGATCCCGCCGCCGAGGTCGGCACGATTCTCGAGCAGCTCGACAACCGCGCCACGCGCCTCGACCTTACGCTCGGCGGCGCGCGCATCCGCCTGACCAACCTCGACCGCGTCTACTGGCCCGCGGCGGGCGCCCGCAGCCCCGCCGTGACCAAGCGCGACTTGCTGCGCTATCTCGCGCGGGTCGCGCGCTTCATGCTGCCGCACCTTCAGGACCGGCCGCTTACCATGATCCGCATGCCCGAGGGGATCAACGGCGAGCGCTTCTTTCAGAAGCACTGGGAGCAGCCGCTCCCGGAGTTCGTCGAAACTGTCACGGTGTTCTCGGAGCACAAGGACGAGAAGCACCGCTACCTGCTCGCCAACAACCTGCCGACGCTCTTGTGGCTTGGGCAGGTCGGCACGCTCGAATTCCACATCTGGCACTCGCGCGCCCGTCCGGGCCCCGATACCGCGGTGACCGGCACCGACTACGCGAGCTCGCTCGAGGCGCTCGAGGCCTCGGTGCTCAACTACCCCGACTATCTGGTGTTCGACATCGATCCCTACATCTACTCGGGCAAGGAGGCGAAGGGGGCCGAGCCCGAGCTCAACAAGAAGGGCTTCGCGGTCGGTAAACGGGTGGCGTTCTGGCTGCGCGCGCTGCTACGGGAAATGGGGCTCGAGGCGGTGATCAAGACCTCGGGCAAGACCGGGCTTCACATGTTCGTACCGATCGAGCGCACCGTGACCTTCGATGCGGCCCGCCACATTTGCGAGAGCGTCGGGCGGCACGTCATGCGGGCGCACCCTAAGGACATCACCATGGAGTGGGCGATCGAGAAGCGCACCGGCAAGATCTTCATCGACTACAACATGAACGTGCGCGGCAAGACGCTCAACGTCGCCTATTCCCCCCGCGGCGTCGCGGGGACGCCGATCTCCATGCCGGTAACGTGGGAGGAGCTCGAGGCGGCCGAGCCGATGGACTTTACGCTCAATAATGTGCCGGCCCGCTTGGAAAAGAGGGGGGACCGGTGGCATGATGTACTCGAATCAAAACAGAGCCTTACGAAGGCTTTTGGTGTCAAGGGTAAGAAGTAGGCCTTGAAGACCTCAGGGCGCATGGAAGGTGACAGTATGGCTGCTGGTCGTTCCATAGGCTCTCTAACGGTGTCCTTCGGACTGGTTGCGATTCCGGTGAAGCTCTTCACTGCGACCCAGTCGGCGAACGCCATCTCCTTCAACATGCTGCACAAGACCGATGGATCGCGCCTCCGGCAGCAGTACGTGTGCCAGAAGGAAGGGGTGGTGGTCGAGCGCGACGACGTGGTCAAGGGGTACGAATTCGCCAAGGACCAGTACGTGCGCTTCACGCCCGAGGAGATCAAGGCGCTGGAGGAGGTCGGCACCCACGCGGTCGAGATTTCTGAGTTCGTACCGATCGAGTCGATCGATCCGGTGTATTTCGACAAGACCTACTACCTCGCCCCCGACAAGGGCGCCGCCAAGCCCTATGCCCTGCTCACTGAGGCCCTGAAGCAGGCCGGACGCTGTGGGGTCGGCCGCTGGGCCGCGCGCGGCAAGGGCTATCTCGTGGTCCTGCGGCCGATCGGTGACGTGCTCGCCATGCAACAGCTGCATTACGCAGCCGACGTGCGCCGTGCGAACGAAGTCGAGATCCCCAAGCCCGAGGTGAAGCCGGCGGAGCTGAAGCTCGCCCAGCAGCTCATCGACCAGCAGACGACCGAGAAATTCGATCCCGATGCCTACAAGGACGAGCTGCGTGGGCGGATCGAGGCCGCGATCAAGAAGAAGGTCGACGAGGGCCAGGAGATCACCATGGCCGAGCCCGCCCCTCCGGGCGAAGGCAAGGTGATCGATCTCATGGAGGCGCTGCGCGCCAGCCTCGAGAAGAGCGGCAAGTCGCGCGATGTGGCCACTCAGCTCGGCCCGCGCAAAGCTCCCAAGCGCTTCGAGGAACCGGCTAAAGTAGTACGCAAGGCGGGCAAGCGCTAACCACCGGGGCACTACCTTTCCTCGAGAGATAAGGATGCCTTCCTACAGTGTGCGGGACGTGCAACGGGTCCTGCGGCTGTCTCCTGCGGTCACACGCGGCCTGATCCGCGCCGGATTCGTCAAGGCCGCGCGCGGGCCGCGGCGCGCCTACCGCCTGTCATTCCAGGACCTGATCGTGCTGCGCACGGCGCGCGCGCTGATCGACGCGCGGGTGCCGGCCAAGCGCATCCGCCGCTCGCTCGAGAAGCTGCGGCGCGAGCTCCCGGCCGCGGTGCCGCTGTCGGGACTGGCGATCAGCGCGGTGGGCGATCACGTCGTGGTGCGCGACGGCGAGACGCGCTGGCAGGCGGATAGCGGCCAGTACCTGCTGGAACTCGATGTCACGCTCGAGGATGGCGTGCTCCAGGTGGTGGAGCACAAGGTGGCAGCCGAGCCCGCCGCGGCACCCGATCCGGAAGCCGCGCGCGACTGGTTTGCCGAAGGCCTGACGCTCGAGAACACCGACCCGGCCGGTGCCGTGGCGGCCTACCGCCAGGCCGCGGACGAGAGCCCGCACAACGCCGCCGCCTGGATCAACCTGGGCCGACTGCTGCACGTGCTCGGCCAGGCGGCCGAGGCCGAGGAAGTCTACCGGCGCGCGCTCGAGCACGTCGGCCTCGATCCGCTGCTGCTCTACAACCAGGCGGTGCTGCTCGAGGATATCGGCAAGACCGCCGCGGCGCTCGATGCCTACCAGAGCGCCCTGGCACGCGATCCCGCCCTCGCCGACTGCCACTACAATCTCGCGCGGCTCTACGAGTCGCTCGGCAAGCAGCAACACGCGATCCGGCATCTGGGCGAGTACCGGCGCCTGATGAGCGACCGCCACTGACAAAAAAGCGGGCGACTCCTCTATGAGGGTCTGGGTCGGCACCTCCGGGTACAACTACCCCGAATGGAAAGGCAGCTTCTATCCGGAGAAATTCCCGGCCGCGAAGATGCTGCCCTACTACGCCGAGCGCTTCACCACCGTCGAGATCAACTACACCTTCTATCGCGTCCCGAACGCGAAGATCCTCGGCGGCTGGGACCGTGAGACGCCGCCGGGCTTCCGCCTGACGCTCAAAGCCCCCAAGCGCATCACCCACATCGCCAAGCTCAGGGACTGCGCGGACCTGCTGCAGTATTTCCTCAAGACCGCCGCGACGCTCGGACCCAAGCTCGGCGCGATCCTCTTCCAGCTGCCGCCCTACTTCCGCAAGGACCTCGCGGTGCTCGATGAGTTTCTGCGGATCCTGACACCGGGTACCTGCGCCGCATTCGAGTTTCGCCACGCCTCCTGGATGGACCAGGAAGTCTTTGCGCGCCTCAGGGCCGCGAGCCTCGCGCTGTGCGTGGCGGACAGCGAGAAGTTCTCCACCCCGGTCGAGATCACCGCCCCCTACGCCTACTTCCGCCTGCGCGACGAGGGCTACACACCCGAGGACCTGGCGCGCTGGGCCGGCATCATCCGCGCGAGCACCGCGCACTGCAGCGACGTGTTCGTCTACTTCAAGCACGAGGAGGCGGGCAAGGGCCCGCACTTCGCCCGGCTGCTGCTCGATGCGCTCGCGGCGGGCGCCTGAGCGGCCACCGCACAACTTCCGCCTGGTCGCGGGGCGCAGCGTCTGCGCGTGCTGCTGGGAGCCTATCAATCGCCGGAGAAGGAGCACGCCCATGCCTGATGAGCGCGACGCACTGTTGCTGCGTGAGTTTGCGCGGAGCCAGCGGCCGCTGGCCGACGCGCAGTTCGTGGCGCGGTTGCACGTCTTCTCCCTCGGCCGCCTGCTCGGGGTGGCGCTGAGTGGCGCTCTGCGCGCCGTCTTCACCGGCCTCTCCTTCGGCATCGTTGCCCCGCTCAGGCTCCGGCACGCAGGGCTCGTGGTGCTCGCCGCGCTCGGCATCGCCCTCTGGACCATCGTCAGAAGCTCCCGGTAGAACCCCCCGGCGCGTTCCCGGCCGCTTACTCCGCGTCAGCGTCGCGGGCACCTCCCGTACGGACAGCTAAAAAAGGGGAATCAAATTAGGATCTTAAGCGTCGCAGCGCGCCTGGGTCGGCCCCGACCTTGAGGAACTATCGAGCTATTTGCGTTCCGTCTGAAACCGTGGACGGGTTTGCACGCACATACGGTTAGTCCACCGGCCGTAAGCCGCTCGCGCTGTGAAAAAACATGGCCTTCACGGCCGCGGTCACGCCTCACTATTAAACAAAGGAGGAAGAGGCATGAGTTTCCACAAGCACGGTAGCCCGTTCGCACTTCTGCTCGGCGCCAGTGCTCTGGCGAGCATCGCGGGGAGTCCGCTCGCGGCTGCAGAGAGCGAATTCAACGAACCGGGCAACTACCTGATCGCTGACCAATTCAATAACCGCGTAATCGAGGTCGCCCGGGACGGCAGGATCGTCTGGCAGTTTGGACGGGGTCCTACGGACTTCTCTGCGGCATCGATCATCGGCGTCAATGATGCGCAACGCGTAGGCTCCCTGACGTTGATGGCCGGCACTGGTACCCCGGGCGGCCAGCCCGAGGCGCCAAGCTGCACCAATTCGAACGGCTGTCCGGACAACCGCGTGCTGCTGGTGAACCGCCACGGGCGCATCGTCTGGCAATACGGACAATTCGGCATCGCGGGCTCCGACCCCGGTCTACTCAACACGCCGGTACAGAATACCTGGCTTCCGAACGGCGACATCCTCATCACCGATCAGGCGAACGAACGCATCATCGAGGTGAATCGGGCGAAGCAGATCGTGTGGCAATACGGCATGACGGGTGTCGTCGGCAACGGTCCCGAGCAACTCAACAACCCGAATTGCGCCGAGCTTCTGGAAAGCGGGCACATCCTTATCTGCGATGAGAACAACAACCGCGCCATCGAAGTCACTCGCGCGGGGAACATCGTTTGGCAGTACGGCAGCGGTGATCCGAGCGTGACCGATCCTGTGAGCGGTGTCGCCTTCGCCAGCCGGCTGCCGCAGGGCCACACGCTCATCACTGATTCGAATCACGCGCGCATAGTCGAGATAGACCGCGACAAGAACGTCGTATGGGAATACTTCACGAATACGGACCCGAACAGCAACCAGCGTGGCGGCACCGGGCCGCTGCCGACGCGCGCGGTTCGGCTTAGCAACGGTCATACACTGATCAGCGATCAGTACAACCACCGGGTCATCGAGGTGAACCACGACAAGCAGATCGTGCGCACCTTCGGCGCGATCAACTCGCTCGGCTACAATGCCGGCAGTGTTGCGAACGGGGGACTCAATTCACCTTACGACGCTAAGCGGATCGGTGACTACACGGGCCTGACGCCGCCGTTCACCGACGATTTCGAATAGGGGGTTGCGACATCACCTGTCCGCCTCAGGCAGTCCAGATATCGGCGAACACGCGCGCGAAGTTCGCGCCGACGATCTTCTCCACGACTCCTTCGGGATAGCCACGCTTCAGCAGCTGGTCGGCGATGATCTCGATGCGCCGCGGGGTGTTGAGTCCCACGACGTAGGGCGGACGGTCCTCCTCCGGGGCGGCAAGCCCGCTCGCGCGGCGCTGCTCGAGCTGCCTGGCGAGCTCCGCCTGGCCCTTTTCGCTCAGGTCGAGCGGCAGGATGCCGACGTCGCTGCCGATGCCGACGTGATCCTCGCCGGCGATTCTCAGGGCGTGCTCGAGGTGCGCCAGGTAGTCCTCGACGCCCGGCTGCCGCGGTGAGGCCGTGAGATACGGCAGGTCGAAGATCCCCAGCACGCCGCCGCGGTCGGCGAGCGAGCGCAGCTGCTCATCGGACTTGTTGCGCGGATGCGCGTGGATCGCGGCGCATCCGGCGTGGGTCATGACGGGCGGCTTGGCGGACAGACCGAGCACGTCCGCGGTGGTCGCGGCATTCGCGTGACTCAGGTCGATCGCGATCCCTAAGCGGTTCATCTCGCCGACCGCCTGCCGGCCGAGCGGCGTCAGGCCGCCGGCGTCCGGCTCCATGACGCCCGCGGCGAACGGCGACTTGCGGTTGTACGACAGCTGCATCACGCGCACGCCGAGATTGCGGAACAGTTCGAGCGACTCCAGGCGCCCCTGCAGCATCTCCGCGCTCTCGAACGACAGGATGATGCCGAGCTTGCTCTCGGCTTTAGCTCGCGCGAAGTCGCCCGCGACCCGCACCTGGGTGAAGTAGGCGGGATGCACCTCGATCAGCTTATGCACCTGGCCGATCGCGGCGAGGGTCTTGGCGAAATCGTCGTTGATTCCCCCGAGCGAGAACTTGATGACGTCGATGCCGCTGGCACGTACCGCATCCAGCTCGGCTTGCGGCAACGGCAGGCGGTCCTCCGGCGGCCCGGAGTTGCAGTCGAGGATCAGCGCCGTGCGGTACAAAGCGCGCGCATGGGCCGAGACAGGTGCCGCGGCGGGCGGCTCCGCACGCGCGAGCGGGACGAGCGCGGCAGCGGCCGCGGCGCCAGCCAGGTTGCGGGAGAACTCGCGCCGGTTCACTGGCGCGTCGTCCTCACCGCCACCCCCTGCACCTCGAAGTGCGCGCCGCGCACCAGCTTGCTCACGCCGAGGAACGCCCGGGCCGGATGACGGCCGTGGAAGTAGCCGCCGTAAATTCCGTTGAAGGTGTCGTACAGCGCGAGATCGGTGCAGTACACGGTGACCGATACGAAATCATCCATCTTGAAGCCGGCGCGCTCGAGCGTATGTTTAACCGAGTCCATCACCAGCCGCGCCTCCATCTCGGGGCTCGCCGCGGCGTTGCCGGTGCGCGGATCGATGCCGATGTGGCCGGCGACGTACAGTGTGTCGCCGCTGCGCACGGCGTCGCTGAACGGCAGCGCCGGGCCGTTCGGTGCAAGAGGGTGCTCGATGTAGCTGCGGTCGGCTGCGGCCGGAGCGCCTGCTGCGAGCGGCACCGCGGCGGCGAGCGCAAGAGCGCTGAGCAGCAGCCGGCTGCACCGTCTGTTCACAGTGAAATCGAAAGGCATGATCCCCTCCCCTCCCGGCGCCTCTTCAGGGGCGCCTCCCGGCGGCGGTGGTCGCGCGCGCCACGCCGAGCGCGATCACGATGCCGAACAGAAAGATATGCGAGAACAGCTCGCCGATCACGTCGGCGAGCGGCATCACCCGGGGATGCACCCGCGAGAGCGGCAGCACCACGGAATGCATGAACACGTACGTCGCGACCCCGAATGCGGCTCCGCACCACACCGGGCGCCGTGTGAGCACGGTGAGCGAGCGGCTCGCGAAATAGAATACGAACGCGGCGCACACGGCGATGAAGAAATGCAATGCCGCCCCGAGCGGCAGCGTCCACGCCCCGGCGCTGAAGGCTTCGGGACCGAGCACGCCGCTCGCGATGGAGCGCAGGATGATCCGAGGGCCGGCGCCCTGGTAGCCATAAAAGATGAAGGCGAACGTGAGGTCGAGCGCTCCGCCGAGCAGGCCGCTCGCGGCCACGCCGCCCCAGGGGACTCGCGGTACCGCGGCGGGTGAGGCACTCATGACGCGCAACCGCTCAGCGCGCCGGGCGCGCCGGGGCGCGCTGCCCGCGCAGCTGCGCCGGCCGCGGGCTGAAGAGGTCGGCGACGCAGTCTGCGCCCTCGAGCTCGAGCAGCGCGCGCTTGATCGCAAGCCCGCCGCCAAAACCGGTAAGCGAGCCGTCGGCGCCGATGACCCGGTGACAGGGAACGATGATCGGCAGCGGGTTCGCCCCGTTCGCAAGTCCCACCGCGCGCGCCACGCTGCCGACCCGGCGGGCGAGCTCGCCGTAGGAGATCGTCTCTCCGTAGGGAATCGCCACGAGTGTCTGCCAAACCGAGCGTTGAAACTCGGTGCCCCGCATCGCGAGCGGCACGCTGAATACGCGGCGCTCGAGCGCGAAGTACTCCGCGAGCTCGCGGGCGACGGCGGCAAACGGCGCGGCGTCGCGCCGCCACTCCGGCGGCGGCGTGAGCGGATGCCGGCCGTCCTGGAAATGCACGCGCGTCAACGCATGCCCATCGCCGGCGAGCAGCAGGCGTCCGACCGGACTGTCCGTCTCGTGCCAGTAGCTCGCCAGCATGGTGCGTATGTTACGCGGGTGGCGGCGCGGCCGCAGGGCGCGCACGCCCGCTTGCCTGCGGGCGCACGCTGAGATCCCCCGCCGCCCGCCACAGATGCACGGCCGCGTAGCCGCGCCAGGGACGCCAGCGGCTCGCCCGCTGCTCGAGCTCGGTCGCGCTCAGCACGGCGGCTCCCGACGGTGCCGCCATCCGCCGCAGCACCCAGTCCCCGTACGGAAAGGCGTCGGGCTCCCCGAGCGCCCGCAGCGCCACGTACTCGGCGGTCCAGGGACCGATCCCGGGAAGCGCCGCGAGCGCCGCCGCAACGTCCGCGGGTGCGCCGCCGAAGTCCACCCGGCGCTCGAGCACCGCCCGCGCGAGCGACTTGAGCGCCGCGGCGCGTGTCGTGGTGAGCCCGAGTCCCTCGAGATTCGCGTGCGCGAGGTCTGCGGGCGCCGGAAACAGGTGCGTCAGGCCCCTCTCGCCCGCGCGCAGCGGCGCACCGCAGCGCGCGATGAGCCGCGCGGCGAGCGTGCGGGCCGCCGCGACGCTCACCTGCTGGCCGAGCACCGCCCGCACCGCGCACTCGAACGCGTCCCAGGCTCCCGGGATGCGCAGTCCCGGACGCCGCGCCACGAGCGGCCCGATCAGCGGATCGGCGGCGAGCCCCGCGCCGATGCGTGCCGGGTCGCCGGCGAGATCGAATACGCGCCGCGCCGCCGAGGCGAGCGGCAGCAGCGCCGAGGGTGGCGCGCCCGCGACGCGCAGCTCGAGCGCGTGCTCGCCGGCGAGTGCGCGCACCGCGATCAGCGCCTGGCCGCCCGCGCACGCGAGCGTGCGCACGTAACCCGCGGCATCGACGCGCTCGACCCCCGGGATCGCGCGCCGCGCGAGAAACTCCTGCATGTGCTGCCAGTCGTACGGCGGCCGGTAAGCGAGCCGCAGCACCACCTCCTCGCTCGCATTGCCAGCGGCACCGCCGCGGCGCGCCTTGCGCAGCTCGCGCGGCGAGCGCCGGTAGGTGTTGCGGAACGCGTCGTTGAAGCGCCGGCAGCTGCCGTAGCCGGCCGCCATCGCGATCTCAGTGATCGGGAGCTCGGTCTCCTCGAGCAGGCACACGGCGAAATGCAGGCGCCGCGTCTGCGCGACTGCGATCGGGGAAGCCCCGACATGCCGCCCGAACAGTCGCACGAGATGGCGCGAGCCGATCCCTAAGCGCGCCGCGAGCGCATCGACCGAGTCCTCATCGAGCGCACCGTCATCGATCAGGCGCAGCGCGCGCCGCACGACCGCGGCGGTGCCGAGCCAGGCGGGCGTGCCGGGCGCGGCTTCGGGCCGACAACGCAGGCAGGGCCTGAAGCCGGCCGCCTCGGCGGCCGCAGTGCTGCCGAAAAAGCGCACGTGGGAGCGCTTCGCGAAGCGCGATGGGCAGATCGGCCGGCAGTAGATGCCGGTCGAGGTTACGGCGATGAAGAACTTGCCGTCGAAGCGCGCATCGCGGCTGATGCGCGCGCGATTGAGCGCCTCGGCGTCGAGGCCGGCGATCGTGTCCATGGGACCACGATACCCGGGAGCTCTCGCCGCGAGTAGCCATTTTCGGACCTGGGGGACCTGGGCAGCTTCAGCCGTTCTGTCGGGCGATCGCGCGCGCGAAGGCCGGGCGCGCGACGACTCGCTTGACGTAGTCTTCGATCACCGGCGATTTCGGCAGCACCGGGCTGTTGGCGAACAGCGCGAACGACGTCGCGTACAGCACGTCCGCCGCCGAGAAGCGCTCCCCGGCCAGGTACGGCACCTGCGTGAGGCGCGCGATCACCGCCGCCATCGCCTCCTCCACCGCGACCCAGCCGGCCGTACCGCGCGGCACCTCCCAGTTCATGAACTTCGACATGAACGCCGGCTCGAGCACGCCGGCGTAGTAAGCGAGCCAGCTGAGGTACGCGCCGCGCTCGGGCTCGCCGGCCAGCGGGCCGACGCGGTTCTTCCCGAACCTGTCGGTGAGATAGACCGCGATCGCGGCCGACTCGAATACCACGACTCCGTCGTCCGAGATCGCCGGCACCTTGCCGTGCGGATGAGGGTTCGCGGGGTCGACCGCGCCACCGCCGTCGCGCGTGCGGGTCGTGACGAGCCGGACCGTGTAGGACGCCTCGAGCTCCTCCAGCAGGAAGATGAAGCGCGTCGAGCGCGTGTTGGGACGGTGGTAGAGCGTGATCATGGTGGCGGCTTCCCCTGGCGAACGTGCGCCGATACTAAGCTTGGATTGTGAGGTCAGTGCAGCGAGCGCAGCGTCGCGAGCGCCGCTTCGCGCAGTTTCCCGATCGCATCGTCGATGCGGTTGACCGCCGTCTCGTCCTGCTTGCCGAGGCCTTCCCAGCTCTCACCCCACACCTGCTGCAGCTCGGCGGCCCTGGCCGGAACCAGCCCCGGCACGAGCGCGGACAGCTCGCGAATCGCCAACACGTCGGTCCAGCCGGTGCGCGGGCTACCGCCGCTGCGGTCGCGATCGTATTGCGCCAGGAACGTCACCCGCTCGAGATCAGCGGCGCGCATCAGCACCTCAAAGGCCGCGGCGCGCACGTTGCGGTTGTGCTCGGTGCGCTCGTTGCGCCAGGTGTTGTAGCCGAGGCTGCTGATCGCCACGGCGAGGCTGATCAGCGCGACGGCGTTGTTGCGCAGCTGCTGGCGGATCGAAGTCACGACGGCCGAATCATACGCCGGCGCCACGGGCACTGGATCGTCCGGCGCGCGCGGCGGACAATCACGGCGAGTGCGGAGGTTTTTAGGATGAGCCAGAAGCAGCGACGCGGAGCGGGCGAGAGCGGCGGGGAATACAACTCCCCGGCCTGCTACCTGCACGAGCTCGAGCCCGGAACGCCGGAGGCAAGCAGGCGCGACGTGCGGATCAAGCGCATCTACGAGCGGCCCGAGGCCACTGACGGCTATCGGGCTCTGATCGACCGGCTCTGGCCGCGCGGCATCAGCCGCCGGCGCGCGGCGCTCGATGCGTGGCTGGTCGAGCTAGCCCCGAGCAGCGCGCTGCGCATCTGGTTCGCGCACGACCCGAAACGCTGGACGGAGTTCGGCCGGCGCTACCGCGCGGAGCTGCGTGCGCAGACCGAGGCACTGGAGGCGCTGCGCCGGCGCGCCGAGCGCATGCGCGTGACGCTGCTCACGGCCACGCGCGAGCCGGGCATCAATCACGGCGTGGTGCTGCGTGCGCTGCTCCTGAAAAACGCCGGGCCGCGGCGCCGCTCCTCAAAGCTTTAAAAAACCTTAACCGTTACTGAACGCTCCCGCCGCTCCATGCGCTGTCAGCGCCGGGACGCCCGCTGCGTTTTGAGTAGCAGGTGAACCGGAGAGGATCATGCGTAGCATTGTCAAACTGATGATCGCCTTGGGTGCGGGCGCGGTCCTTTCGGGCTGCGTGGTCGCCCCGGTCGGGCCCCCGCGAGCCTGTGTGCGCGTCGGTGTGGTGGCGCCCGCCCCCGTGGTCGTCGTGCGCGGCTACTACGGCGGCTACTACGGGGGCTACTGGCACCGCTGATTTTAGAACCTGCCGAGGCGGCGGGCGGTTGGCCGGATGCGTACGGCACACCGCGTGATTCAAACCGTCGCCTCCGCTAGTATCAGGTCCTCCGCGACGCATCGCGAGGACCTCCTTGAGAGTCGGCGACAAGACTGACACCCCTGCGGTGCGCGCGGCTACGGCGCTTCTCTAGCCGCCGCCATGTCGCTGCGCTCGGCCCAGATACGTACCCTCGTGCTGCTGTTCTGCGGCTACGCCGCTTGTTATTACTGCCGGGCGGACCTCTCGGTGGCGACGCCGCTGCTCGCCGAGGAGCTCGCGCTGCACGGCGTGAGCCACGCCGCGGCGCTCATCCACATCGGCACGATGACCTCCCTCGGGGTGCTCGCCTACGCGCTCGGGAAGCTGTTCCTCACGGGCCTCGGTGACTACTGGGGCGGGCGGCGCAACTTCCTCATCGGGGTGGGCGGCGCGGCGGCGTTCACGCTGCTGTTCGCCTCGGGCGCGGGGCTGCCGCTGTTCACGCTCGCGTGGGTCGGCAACCGCCTGACGCAGTCGGTCGGCTGGGCCGGCCTGATCAAGGTCTCATCGAAATGGTTCAACTACTCGTCTTACGGCTCGATCGCCGCGATCCTCAGCATCAGCTACCTGGTGGGGGACGCGGCAGCGCGCCAGCAGATGGCGATGTTGATCGCTCATGGCTACGGCTGGCGCGCGCTGTTCGTGTTCGCCGCAGCGGTGGCGGGCGCGGCGCTCATCGCGAATTTCCTGTGGCTGCGCGAGTCGCGCGTCGCGGAAGGCCACGCGGAAGCCGTGCCGAACCCGCTCAACCTGTTCAGCTCCGGCGAGGCGCGCCCCGCGAGCGTGGCGGCGCTGCTTCTGCCGCTGCTGCGCAGCCGCGCCTTCCTGCTCGTTTGTCTGCTGTCGTTCGGCTGCACGATAATCCGTGAGACGTTCAACACCTGGACGCCGGTTTATCTGCGGGACTATCTGGGCTACAGCGTGAGCGACTCCGCCGGTGTCAGCGCGATTTTTCCGGCAGTGGGAGTGGTGTCGGTGCTGCTCGCCGGTTGGCTGAGCGACCGGCTGGGCCTGACCGGCCGCTCGCTGCTCATGTTCCTTGGTCTCGGTGCCGCGGCCGTGGCGCTGCTCGCGCTCACCTCGGTTCCGCCCTCCGCCTCCGGATCGCTGCTGCCCGTGATGCTCATCGGCGTCGTCGCCTTCGGTCTGCTCGGGCCCTACTCCTACCTCGGCGGCGCCTTCGCGCTCGACTTCGGTGGCAAGCAGGCGAGCGCGGCCTCCTCCGGCATCATCGACGGCATCGGCTACCTGGGCGGGGTGTTCGCCGGGGACAGCGTGGCGCGGCTCGCGGTGACCTTCGGCTGGCGCGGCGTGTTCGTGACGCTCGCGGTGGTGAGCGCCGCGGCTGCTGTGAGCGCCGGCTACCTGCACTTGCTGAATCTGCGTGCCGCGACGCTCAAGGCGGCCCCCGCGGCGAGCGCCCATGGTTAGCACAGGTCTCGCGACCCGGGTGTCCGCCACTGCGGAGGCGCTCACCATCGAGTGGCAGCACGGCGGTGTGAGCGAGTTCGCGAGCCTGTGGCTGCGTGACAACGTGCGCGCGGACCGCGATCCGCACAGCGGCCAGCGTCTGATCGACATCGTCGATCTGCCGGCCGCGCCGCGCATCCGGGCGGCGCACGCGGAGAACGGCCGCGTACGCATCGAGTGGGAAGGGGAAGCCCGGCCCGCGGCCTTTGAGCTCGCGTGGCTCGCCGCGCAGGCGGCGGGCGGCGCCGCGCAGCGCCCGGAGCTTCACGCCCGGCTATGGCTCGACGGCGCGCGGCTCGATGCGCGGCGCGATTTCGCTTCGGTCGAGCTCGCCGCGGCACGCGCCGACCCCAGCGTGCGCCTCGCCTGGCTCACGCGCCTCACGCAGGATGGCATCGCGTTCCTCCGGGCGGTGCCGTGCGAGGCGTGTGCCATCCTCGACGCGGTGTCGCTCATCGGGCGCGTCGCGGAGACCAACTACGGACTGGTGTTCGATGTGCGCTCGGTAGCGCAGCCGGAGAATCTCGCGTATTCCGACTTAGGGCTCGGCCTGCACACCGACAATCCTTACCGCGAGCCGGTGCCCGGCTTTCAGGCGCTGCACGCGCTCGTCACTTCGCCCGAGGGCGGCGACAGCCTGTTCGCCGACGGCTTCGCGCTCGCCGCGCACCTGCGCGACGGCGCACCCGATGCCTTCCGGCTGCTGACCACGACGGCGGTACCCTTCCACTACCGCTCGGGCGACGCCGAGCTCTATGCGGAGCGGCCCCTCATTCAGCTTTCATGCGATGGTCGGGTGACGGCGGTTCACTACAACAACCGCTCGATCGCGCCCTTGCGGGTCGCGGCGCAGGCAGCGCCGGCCTTTTACGCGGCCTACCGGCGTCTCGCCGCGCTGCTGCGCGAGCCGCGTTTTCAGCTGCGCCTCAAGCTCACGGACGGCGATCTGGTCGTGTTCGACAACCAGCGCGTGCTGCACGGCCGCACCGCCTTCACCTCGGCGAGATACCCGCGGCATCTGCAGGGCTGTTACCTGACGCGCGACAGCGTGTTCAGCGAAACCGGCCTCCTGCGGCGCAAACTGACGGAGCCCTCGTGAGCGTCGCCGACGAAGTCCTTACGATCTACGGAGCGCGCGGCTCGGGTGCGTATTTCGGCGAGCGCGTGTCGATGACCGAGCATGGGCTGCAGGCCGCGTGGTTCGCGCAGGCCGAGGCCGCCGCGCAGCCGCTCGTCATCGCGGCGCTGCTGCACGATATCGGCCACCTGCTCGAAGTGCTTCCGGACGATCTTGCCGACTGGACCGCGGACGCGCGCCACGAGGAAGTCGGCGCACGCTGGCTGGCGCAGCGTTTTGGCCCCGAGATCAGCGAGCCGGTGCGGCTGCACGTGCCGGCCAAGCGCTACCTGTGCGCGACCGATGCGCACTATTTCAGCCAGCTGAGTCCCGCCTCGATACACACGCTCAAACTGCAGGGTGGCCCGATGTCCGCGCAGGAAGCGCGAGCGTTCGAGCGCCAGCCTCATCAGCGTGAGGCCGTGCGCGTGCGCCGCTGGGACGATCAGGGCAAGGTCGCGGGCCTGCGGACACCGCCGCTCGAGGCGTATCTCGACATGCTGAACGCCGCGGCGCGCGCTCGCTGACACCGCATGGACATCGCCTCAGACAAGATCGCCTACACACCTTCGACCGGCGCCCGCCGCGTCCACGACACGCCGCTCGTCGTCGCGACGCCCGCGAGCCTCGAGGGCTACGGCCTGCTGACCGATGACCCCAGGGGCTTCCCGATCGAGATCGTTCAGTGGCCGGCGCAGGGCTGGCGCGCGATCGATGCCAACACCGGCGACCAGGGCGGCGTGACCGAGGGGCTGTTCGAGTTCTGCTGGAAGGGCGAGACGCTCTACGCGCGCAACCACGCGGTCGGTGACAGCTACCTGTTCGGCTGGAGCAACTGGCCGGAAGAAGCGGCGAGCACCACGGACCGCCAGCGCGGGCGCGCGCTGATCTGGCGCGCCAACTATCATCCGGACGGCGGTCAGCTCTTCTATCCGCTTCACGGCCAGAGCTTCGTCGTGCCGCTGGCGCTGCCGGGCGACGATGTGACTCCGGAGTCCTTCGTCACCTTCTGGTGCGACGGCCGCCAGGCGCTCTATCTGCACCCGAACGTCTGGCACGGAGCGGTGGTGCCGCACGACGATGAGGCGCAGTTCCTCGACCGCCAGGGGCGCGTCCACGCCCGCGTTTCGGTCGACTTCGTCAGGGAGTTCGGCTGCTATCTCGGGGCACCGCTGCGCCGACTGGCGCCGGCCGACGGCACCTACAGCAACCCCTGAATCGGCAGCAGCCTCAGCACGTCGAACTCGAGCCTGCGCGAGATGCGCACCTCCGGATCGTGGTGCGCGGTCATAAGACTGCCGTGATCGTCCCACGACCAGGTGAGACGCGCGTCCTGTCCGGACGGACCGTCGACGCGCTCGAGCTCAACGTGAAAGGCGCTGCGCGGAGCAGCAGCCTGCTCGAAAAATCGCGCCACCTCCTCCGCCAGCGTCGGGCAATCGACCAGCACACCCATCTCGGTGTTGAGGAGCCTGGAGCGCGGATCGAGGTTCATCGAACCGATGAATACGAAGCGCCGGTCGACGACGATTGCCTTGGCGTGCAGGCTGATCCCGGACGAGCGGCCCGCCTCTGCCGGCCGCTGACGCTCGCCGGGGGACGGCTGCAGCTCGTAAAGCTGCAGCCCGCCCTCGAGTAATTCGCGCCGCACGCGCGTGTAGCCCGCCTCCGCGGCTGGCTCGTCGGTCGAGGCGAGCGAGTTGGTGAGCACCCTGACCGCCACTCCGCGGCGCGCAAGCCCGGTCAGGTAGCGCGCTCCGCGGCTGCTCGGCACCACGTAAGGCGAGATCAGCAGCAGCTCGCTCTGGGCGCCGTCAATCGCCTCCTTCACCTTCGGCCCGATGCGCAGGGCCGGCTCGTCATGATCGGTCTCGACCTTCTGCGGCTGATCGACCAGCAGCGTCCCGTCTCCCCACAACCAACGACCCGGGCGGTCACCCGTGGCACCGTTGGGGAGCTCCTCCAGTACGGCCTGCGCGTAGTCCGACTGCGCGAAGGCGCGCACCGCGCCGCTCAGCTCCGGGCGCAGGGCCGAGAGATCCGCCCCGCTGTTGCGAGCCGTACGATAGGCCTTCAACGGGTACGCCATGTCGCTGTTCCAGTACACGTCGAAGGCCCGCGCGGCCTCCCCGACCACGGGCCCGATGGTGATGACGTCCAGGTCGCGGAAGTTGCTGTCGTTGCCGGCGGCATCGAAGTAGGGGTCGCCGATGTTGCGTCCGCCGACCACTGCGACGCAGCCGTCGACGATCATCGACTTGTTGTGCATGCGGTGATTGAGCCGCCGACCCTCGAGGGCGAACTGCACGAGCTTCGAGGGGAGCGAGGGCTCGCGGGTGCGGAACGGGTTGAAGAGCCGCACTTCGATATTCGCGTGGGCATCGAGCGCGCCGAGCAGCCGCTCTTCGTGCCTGAGCGCGACGTCGTCGAGCAGCAGCCGCACCCGTACTCCGCGATCGGCTGCCGCGAGCAGCCGTTGCGCCACCAGCCGTCCGGTGGCATCGTTTTCGAAGATGAAGTACTGCAGGTCGATCGAGTGGCGGGCGTGATCGATGAGCCACACCCGGCTCATCAGCGCGTCGGTGCTGCTCACCAGCAGCCGAAAGCCGGACTTGCCGGGGTGACGATCGAGCTCCGCCTGCACGTAGCGCCCGGAGGGGGTGTCGAACGCAGGAGGCACAGCGCTCGAGGGAGTCTTGACGTAGTCGCTGCGCAGCGTCGCGCAGCCGCCGAGCAGCGCCGCGCTCGCGAGCCAGGCGAGATGCGGCCAGCGCCACACCCGGAGCATCCTGTCCCGGGGGCGCGCCGGCCGCCGTGTGGCGCGAGCCGCGGCGGGACGCGTCCTCGCGTCCCCGCGGACCATGAACGTCGGCCTACTTGGCCGGCTTCAGGGTGAACTCCCCGACATCGACGCCGAGGTCGATGCCCTGCCCGGAGCCCGCCAGCGCCAGGGACACCGTCCCCTTGGTCAGCAACTGTGCAGTCGCCGATTTCAGGGCACCGGCATGCGCCTCGCCCTGCGCGTAACGGCCGAGCACGTCATCGATTGTGCGCACGTGGGTGAACTTGCCGGTGCCGTGATCCACCTGGCTTCGGCCGGCTGTCAGTCCTGCGCCCTTGACGCTGATCAACACGGGCAGCGAGCTGCCGTCTTTGCAGCTAACCACACCCTTACCTTGGGCTTGCGAATACACGGCCGACCAGCCGCTCAGCGAAAAGCTCAGCTTGCAGCCGAGGTCGGCACGCTCGTCCTGCGCCATGGCTCGGGGGGCACCGAACATCCCAACACCCGCCAGAGACAGAGCAACCACTAAGATGTGCTTCATAACCACTCCTTGTACGGGTTTGTCACACCCGAATGTGGTCGCCCGCCGCTGAACTCCCCCTGAATGGGCCGGCAGGGCGGGATCGTGCGCCTTGAGTTGCGGAACCGCCGCGTGGTCAGGCCCGCGGCTCGGCGAGCAGCTGCACCCAGAAGAGGCCCCGCCTCGAAGCGCGGCCGGCGGCGAGTCCGAAGCCCATCTCCGCGAACCTCGGATCCATGATGTTCTCGCAGTGTCCCGGACTGTCGAGCCAGCCCCGCACCACCTCGTCGACGGCCTGCGGCCCGTAGGCGATATTCTCTCCGACCAGCTTCTCGTGGTATCCGGCTGCGCGCACCCGGTCGGCCGGCGACTGGCCCGCGAGGTCCTGGTGCTGGAAGTAGTCGTGCACGGCCATGTCCGTGGCATGTCCGACTGCCACACCCGCCAGCGCCCCGGACAAGGTCAAGGGCGGCGCGGGGCCGAACGAGCGAGCGCCGCAGGTGGCGCCGCGAGCGCGAGCCTCGTTGACCAGTTGCAGCGCACGCGTGGCCATCGCCGGCGTCGCGGTGCTGGGGAGCACGGAGCTCGGCGGCGGTGCGGCGCTCGTCGGTGCTTTGCTGCTCACCGCCGGCGCTCTAAAGCTCGTCGTGGGCGCGGCAGAAACCGCGGGTGGCGCGACTGACGATGAAGACCGCGTCGCGGCCAGCACCAGCCAGGTATGCGAACCGCGATGGTAGATACCCACCTCGCGCAGATCCCGGCTCGAGACCGTGCGGCACTCGGAACGCCTGAGGCGCTGAATGAGGGACTCGTCCGAGCCGGTCACGTCCAGGCTCTGCGCAGTAGACAGGAGATAGCCGCTCAGCTCGGCCGCTGCCGTCAGCGAGCGTCCGTCGGCCAGCTGCTCCGCCGCGCGGTCCAATGAAGGGTTGTGACGCAGAAGCGGGACCGCCGGAACGAGGCCGCCACAGCCGCCTTCCCGCAGCATCTGTACGACCGACAGCGCGTCGGCGCTCGCCGCAGGCGCCCTGACCAATGCTGTCAGCATGACCAGAAGACGCCATAACCGGCCGGGGTACGCGCGATTCATCCGAGGCTCCCGTGATCAGGCCGCTCGCACGCGGACGAGGTTACCCAAGGGAACGCGCCGGGGCTGTGGTGGATGACCGCGCCGGCGCGGTACCCGATCACAGATTTGCCAGGCTGTAGCGCTCGCGGACGTTGGGCTTGCGGGGTGGTTGCTCCTTGGCGGGTCCTAGGGCGCTCTGTGAATCCTGGTATTAAAGAGGTACGGATCGTTGAAATCGGTCTCATCGCCGGGCTTCTTACCCGCGACGGGCTGCAGCCGCGCCGAGAGCGGCTTGTGCCATTTCCACGCGAGCGAGGCCACGTCGCCATAGATGCGCACCAGCTGCTCCTCGCTCACATCACCCGGCAACGGAACGGTATCGAGACCGGTGCCGCACACTGCGGAATAAGCGAGCAGCGCGTCCGTGTCGTAGGTCCCTTCCGCCCAGCGGCGCGCCAGGAGCTTGTCCTCCATCACCGGGACCATGAGGCCCGAATAGCCGATCTGCTTCACCGGGACGGCCTTCACGGCGGTCGTGATGATGAGCGCCGCTGTCATGGTGCCGCTCGAGCCGAACTTCGCCCCGGTGAACGCTTCGATCGCCGCGGCAATCGACACATCGGCGAGCGGCGCGGGCGTCGGGTCGACGCCCATGAAGGTCCAGCCGTGGCGGCTCGCCACACTTAAGCCGATCGCCTCGGCCACCTTGGCATGAATCGTCAGTTGCCGGGTCAGTTCCGCGACCGCGGCGTCGAAGTCGCCGCGAGTGCGCGCGAACACCTCCCGAACGACGTTCGCGCCTTCGAAACCGATCGCGAGCCGCTCGCCCGCGCCGAGATGGTACGCGCCGGGGTAGAAGGGCCCGTAAGGCCCGAGCATCGCGGTGGCCGCGAACGAGAAGGTTCCCTGACTGTGCGGGCTGTGCTCGGCGACATAGCGCACCAGCCGGGCGCTCTCGCGGATCACCTTCCAGTGAATCCCGTCGTCGCCGGCGATGATCGCACTCGCATTGATCTGGGAGAGGGAGCTCAGCGCCTGCGCGAGCAGCCGCATGGCGTGCGGATCGTCGCCATCGCGCAGCATCGCCGGCCCGATGTTCGGCAGGAAGTTCTCCCTGGCCGCGAGCTCATCGAGCGCCTTGAGAAAGGCGAGCGCTTGCGCGTCGGACTGGCCGCGGACCAGCTCGGCGAGTGGCTGGGTCACGATGCGGACCGACTCGACCGCATAGCCCTGTTGCTCGAAATCGCGTTGTGCCTCGCGCAGCACCGCGAGCGTTGCCGCGATCTGCCGCTCGTACGTCGCACGCTCCAGGCGTACGAAGGCGGTGATCGCCCGGACCTTGGGCCTGGTGTAATCCTCAGCCCGTGCAGTGGCTGTAAAGGCCGCCGCCAGTAACAGTGCGCAGACCGCGGCGTATCGAACGCGGTTCATGTCCCCTCCCATGATTCCGGCCGAGATTGTTTGCGGCATTAGAGCATGAGCGGCCGGAGTTTGCGCTTTGATACGCTACCGAGGTACGCGCACGTCACCGGGAGCGTCCTCGTGAGGCCATTTACAACAGTAGTCGCAGCCGCCCTCCTGCTCACGGCTGCCGCGCCCGAGCAGCCGGCGATGTCGGCGGGTGACCTGGCGCAGCTTTGCAGCGGCACGGATCACGTCAGCCGCAACGCCTGCCGCATCTACATCCTCGGCGTAACGCAGGGCATCGCGGTAGGAATTCGCATGGCCGCCGCCCGAAGCTCAGGCAGTCGCCCGTGCGTGCCGTCCGGGATCTCGGCCGAGGAGCTCGAGTCCACCCTGAAGAAAAAGCTCGGGGCGCTCGATTCGAGAGCGGAGCAGGAGGATGCAGCCGGGTTCATCGGCGAGGCGCTGGTTGCCGGCTTCCCTTGCGGGGCGAGCAGACAATGAGCGCGCGCAGTTGCGCTCGATCACGCGCCGGCGCCCAGGTGACGGGCGAAGAACCGCACCACGACGGCGTAAACCTCCCGTGATTCCGGCAGGTCGGGATCGAAGAAGAACGCGTGCCACATCCCGTCCCACACGTGCAGCTCCGCGTCCACGCCCGCGTCGGCGAGAGCAGCCTGGGACTTGAAGAGCGAGCTCACCATGAAATCGCGTGACCCCGCGATGAGCAGCGTCGGTGGAAACCTGCTGAGCACCTCCTTCGAGCTGATCGGCAGGACCAGCGGGTCCTTCGACGAGGCACCGCTGAAGTAGTCCTGTCCGCTCATCGAGTCGCTGTCGGCGCCGGGGAAAGGCAACTCTCCGACGAGGAGCGGAGCCACATGACTCGAATCGCCGCCGAGCGCGGCGAGCGAGCCGCAGAACGTCCCGATGGCCCCTGGCATCGGCAGCCCTTCCTTCTGGAACCACGCGACGGCCTCCCCCGCCAGGACGCCGCCGGCCGAGCAGCCATAAATGCCGATGTTCGCCGCCCGGTGATCCTTGAGCAGCTCGCGGTAGACCGCCGCCACGTCCTCACTCGCGGCCGGGAATTTGAATTCCGGCGCCATCCGGTAGGCAACCGTGATGACAGTGATTCGCCCCAGACCTGCGATCGGTATCGACTCCGCCTTTGCGCCGTTCCCCTCCCCCCAGATGAAACCGCCGCCGTGCAGATTGATGAGCACCCGGTCGCGGTTCTCCGCGGCGATGCCGGCCTTGGGAGTGATGACCTGGGTGCGCACGCCGCCGATGACTCGCTCCTCGATATTCACCGGGTAGAGCGCCTCCGCCCGGGCGACATACGGCGCATTCCCGCGCTCGTCCTTCGCGCGCATCGCGCCGATGTCGGGAGGTCCGCTCGGCGCCTTTGCCGGCGGCGCCGGCGGATGCGAGAAGTGCTCGATGAACTTCGCGCGCGCCTCCGTGCTCATGAATCTCGAGGCGGGGATCGGCACGGGCGGCAGATGCGCTGCGCCTTCGCTGTCCACCTGCGCCCGATCGGGTGATGGCGAGCCGCATGCGCCCACCAGCACCGCCTGCGCGACGCCCGCCAGCAACAGCGGCCACGCGCGCCGCAACCCACCCCTCTTAATCAATGCATGATTCGTCCGCATATGACACCTCAGTCGAGCACGCCTTCATCTTCGCGCACCTGCGCCAGGGTCTCATGAGGAGCGCGCACAGCAGCACCGAGCCGGCCAGCAGCACCAGCCACCGCAGTCAAATCAACGAGATGCGGGCGCGGCGGCGCCCGTTGCGATGTGGGCAAACACGCGGCGCACGGCTTGGCGCCCGTGCACCGCGCGTCTCAACCACTCCGGCAGGAGCTGCCCCTAGCGGCGCTCGCCGGTCGTCGGGTCGAGGAACAGCCTGCGGTCCTCACCGCGATCATCGAAGTCGAGCATGTTCAGCAGCGAGCCAGCGATCTGATCGTAGGATCCGCCGCCGATCCGGCCGGTGCCCCAGTTGTCTTCGATGAAGCGCAGCACCGAGCTCTGATCGGTCAGCGTGTGATCGACGAAATTGCGCTTCGCGAGGGGCGAGATGACCATCAGCGGCTGGCGCGGACCGTAGCCGCAGCGGCCCTGAATGTTCGCGAGTGGCGTCCCATGGCCGCACACACCAGGGCCGTTCAGTTGGTCGCTGTCGTTCAGCGGACCCGTGACCGCCGAGGGGTTGACGATCGGCGACATCTGGTGGTCGTACCAGCCGTCCGAATCGTCGTACAGAATCATGATCGCCGTGTTGCGCCAATGCCGGGAGCTCATGATGGCGTTGACGGTCGTGACGAGGAACGCCTGCTCGAGCAACGGATCGGAATAGCCCGCGTGCCCGTCCTGAGCGGCAATCGCCTTGAGGAAGCTGACGGCCGGCAGACGACCCTGGTTCAGCGCGTCGAAGAAGTCATGCAGGTCATACTGATGATTGGCGCCGCCGTCATCGCTGGTGCCGATCGAGTCGATCGATTTCGGGCGCGTATGCGTCGGGTTGGCGGTAGAGGCGAAGTACTGGAAGAACGCATGGTGGGGAATGTAGTCCGCGGTCGGCCCGCCATTCGCCGCGGTCGCCGGGCTCGACCGTTTGCAGGCGGTCGTGCCGTTGGCGTTGGTGACGGTGAGGTCGAAGCCGCCCATGAACGCGCCCCAGGTCACGCCCTGCTTGTTGAGCAGGTCGCCGATATTGGGTCCACTCAATTTCACCGTGGTGCCCGCTGAGCAGACATCACCCGTAGGGTCGAGATCCCCGACCAGAGCGCCAGGGCCTGCGTTGTTGGGTACGACCTTGGCGTGCGGCGCGCTCGGCGTCGCTGCAAAGGTCGTACCTGAAACAAGGTTAAGCAGCCCGGGCGTCGACGGTCCGAAGGTCGTGCCGTAGGAGTTATCGTTCATGGCGAAATGCTGGGCGTAATTCCACAGCCCAGTGACGGTGTTGCCGTCGAAATAACCCATGACGATGCCCCGGTCCTTGCCATAGGCAAACTGCGCGGCACAGAAGCCGCTCGCGCCCTGTCCGACGCTCGCAGGAAACATGTCCATCAGCCCGCCGTCGGAGGCCTGTTGCTCCGGACCATAGTTATGACCCTGATCGCAGGTCGAGGCCTGGGAGCGATCGAGCCGGAACGGGTTGATCGCGTTCGCCCCGTTCGCGGGATTGCTCGCGTTGGGATTGTTGGTCAGCAGGACTCCCTCCGGCTGGCCGTCCACCAGCGTCCCGAGCCCGTTCACCGACGGCGTGTCCTCCCGGGCGTGGAAGCGTGGCTCGCCGGGCGGGTTGAGCGCGATCGGGTAGGTTGCGAAATAGTGATCGAACGAGACGTTCTCCTGAAAGATGACGACCAGATGCTCGATGGGCGTGGTGGTCTCGGGAGACCTGCTTGCGGCGGGGTCCGCATGGCTCACGGCAACGCCTGCAACGAGGGCGATTCCTGCGGTGCGAGCGAGCCGCTCGAGCGCGACGTGGCTGCGACGATCTGACATGGCTGTTTCTCCGGACGGCAACAGTTGACCTGCGCTTCTTGTGTGTGAGCGCGCCATGGCACGCTGCCACGATCACATGACGGATCAGTGATGCAGCGGTGACCCTTGCGTGAAGCTGTTTGGGAGCGCGGTGGGGATGCGTTCCCGGAGACGTCGTGCCGCACATGAGTCGGCACGATCGCCCCGGCGAGCCCGATCACCCCGATTCGATGCGGATCAGCCTGGTGCGGCCGGATGCTCCGCTCTCGATGGAAACTGCGGCCTTCGCGCCGGCATCAGGAGCGGTCGCGGGGCCGCGCGCCGTTCCGGTAGCCGACGAACACCCGCTTGGGGATCATGCAGTGCACGCCCTTGCGGATGTCGACGACCTGCGTCACGCGGCAATCGCCCACGATCGAGGTGAGCGCGTAGGCCTCCTCGCGGCTCATCGGCACGATGCGCTGAGTCGCGAGCCATTGGACGGTCTGCTCAACCGCGATCTTCATCGCTTGATTCAAGTCCTCGTCGTAGCCCATGAAGATCCAGTCGGTCTTGGTCTCGGCCCATGGCCACTCGGTCTTCAGATCCTTGCGCACGATCGGTTGAATCTCGATCTCCTTATAAGAGCATTCGAGCGCCGTGAGATTGACCTCGCCGTTCCCCTGCCGGCAGTGCGAATCGCCGGTCCAGATCAGGCCGCCCTTGATGAACACCGGGACATAGAGGGTCGAGCCCGCCTGCAGCTCGTTGAGATCCATGTTCGAGCCGTTCTTCCAGGGCCGCAGCGTGCTGGTGCGCCCGCGGGCATCGCGTATCGGCGGTCCGGCCTTGGGAGGGGGCTCGTTGGGGTCGACGCCGACGGCGAAGGTTCCGGGGAAGGGCTGGAGATCGATCATGATCCCCGGCTTGAACTCGGTCTGCATCTTGGCGAGGTCAAGCTTGTAGTAGCGCACGAACCCCTCGGGAAACTCCGATGCCAGGAATCCCACGGTCGGGAAATCCTTGCCCGGCAGGTTGAAATTGAAGGCGTCCGTCTTGGGGACGATCTTGAGAATGTGAATCTCGAGCGTGTCGCCGGGCTCCGCCCCTGACACGTAGACGGGTCCGGTGATCGAGTGCGGCCCGCCCCCGTCGTTTTCCTTGCGCAGCTTCACGATCTCATCCATGTCGGCCCCGGGCTTTATCTGTCCGAGCGAGTGGGAAATCGTCTCGATCGACACCGTGTCACCGGAATTGATGACCAGCTTCGGCTTCTCGTTCGTGTCATACCAGCCCCACTGGACGTTTTCGGGCGTGGCGGGCAGCGAGTAGTGGCGCGCTTCGCAGAGCGGAACCAATGCGAGTGTCGTGAGCAGGGCGATTGCTGTTCTCATGGCGAGCTCCCCGGGCGATTGTCCGCCGCCAGTGGGCAGATGGATCGTATCCTTTGTGGCCAGTTCACCGCCGGACTGGCCGGAGTCGCGCGCCCCGCGGGAGGGCTTGGCCACGCGCCGGAGTATACGTGGCGCGGTGCTTCCCAGGGTCCTCGCGTTCGGTAAGACTACCGATCCGGGGGTTCCAACAACAAAGTCTCCCAGAGGTCGCATCGCCTGTGGCTGAGCCATCTCGAGCGGTGTTTCTGAGCTACGCCTCGCAGGACGCAGAGGCTGCTCGGCGGATTTGCGACGCGCTCCGGGCTGCCGGCATCGAGGTCTGGATGGACGAGAGCGAGTTGCGCGGCGGCGATGTCTGGGACCGCCAGATTCGCGAGCAGATTCACGATTGCCGGCTGTTCATTCCCGTGATCTCCGCGAATACCGATGCCCGCGACGAGGGCTATTTCCGCCGCGAGTGGAGCCTCGCGGTCGATCGCACGCGCGACATGGCGGAGAAGAAGCCGTTCCTGCTCCCGGTGGTCATCGACGAAACGCCCGAACGAGTCGCCGCAGTACCAGACAAGTTCCACCACATTCAGTGGACCCGGCTGCCGGGGGGAATGACATCCGAGGCCTTCGTCTCACGCGTCGGCGCGCTGCTCGGTGTGGAGGCGCGGCCCCCGGGCCGGGCGGAGCTTGCGCCGGCCGGCGCGCCGCAACGGCAGCCGCCCGCCCGCCACCTGCGTTGGTACCCCCTCGTACTCGGGGCCCTCGCGGTGCTCATGGCGGCCGGCGGATGGATTGGCTGGCGGACGACGCGCTCCACGCCGGAGCTCGGCAACAGTGGCGCACCGAGCGCCGCGGCTGCCGACAAATCCGTCGCCGTCCTGCCGTTTGTGGATATGAGCGAGAAGCACGACCAGGAGTACTTCTCGGACGGGCTGAGCGAGCAGCTGATCGACGTCCTGACTCAGGTTCCCGGCCTGCGTGTGCCGGCGCGTACCTCGTCGTTCTCGTTCAAAGGCAAGGCGGTCACGGTCGGCGAGATTGCCCGCGTGCTCGGAGTTACGCACCTTCTCGAAGGAAGTGTCCGCAAAGCGGGCGATCGGCTGCGCGTCACTGCCCAGCTCATTCGTGCGGATGACGGCTTTCATGAGTGGTCCCGGACCTACGATCGTGACGTGCACGACGTCTTCGGCGTGCAGGACGACATCGCCCGCTCGGTCGCCGAGCAGCTAAAGGTCATGCTGATGACGGGTGCGGGCGACGCCGCCGCACGCAACGTGAGTCCCGAAGCGTACAACCTATACCTGCAGGCGCGATTTCGGACGGCACGCGAAAACGACGTCGATCTCACCGCGGCAGTAGACCTATACGAGCGAGCGATCGCCGTCGCACCGCGTTACGCGGCGCCGTGGGCATGGCTCGCGTACAGCCAGACCCGCCTGATTGCCAATGGCGACACCTCCGAGGCGTCGTATCGCCGCGCCAGGGAAGCGGCGGCACGCGCAATCGAGCTCGATCCCGATCTCGTCGAGGGTTACGTGGCCGGAGGGATCGCCGCGATGACGTACTCCCGCGACTGGGCGACGAGCAGGAATCTGCTGGACCAGGCACTCGCCAAGGGCCCGAACAATGCCCTGGCGTTGCAGTTCCAGGGACATCTCACCCAGGCAATCGGCAGCATCACTGACGCCGAGAGGTACATGCGCCGCGCAGTCGATCTCGATCCTCTCAATCCTCTACCCCGGCGTTACCTCGCGCGCCTCGTCCTGAACGAGGGGCGTGCGACAGATTCCGCGGCGATTCTCAGGCAAGCGATCGATGAGAACCCGAGCTTCCCCGCCCTGCATTTCGAGCTCGCGAGGGCGCTCCTCGTATTAGGCAAGCCGGCGGAGGCAGCGGCACTCTACGAGGCCGAGCCTTCGCAAAACTGGCGGCGCCTCGGTCTGCCGATCGCCTACCACCTGACACAACGCGAGGCACTCGCGCAGGAGGCACTGGCACAGCTGGATGATCCGACCTGTGGCTGCGAGTTCCAGGTGGCCGAGGCTTATGCAGTATTCGGCAAGCCGGACAAGGCGTTTGAGTGGCTGCAGAGGGCGCGGAATGGCCACGACGCCGGGCTTATATACCTGCGTCGCGATCCCCTGCTCGCGTCGCTGCAGAAGGATCCCCGATTCCGGGCGCTGCTGCACGAGGTCAACCTGCCCGAGACGTAGACCGCAGCGGCGCGCCCGCCGGCTCCAGATAGAAAGCGTACTGGGCCAGACAGCTCCGCAAAAAGCTCCGCGCGTTGTATCCGGCACGGCGCAACACGGCTTTGTGTGTCAACCACACGACGCTCGCAGTGCCCGCGAAGAATGTCCGGTGGACCATACGCATGAGCGCCCGCACCGAAGCCGGGCGATCTGCCCGCAGCGCGAGCAGCAGCTGCGACTCGAGCCCGATGTGCGCGAGCTCCTCGCAGACCAGAATCCTGCAGAGCACCTTGAGGCGCTGGCAGCCGGTAGCGGCATCGAGCGCGCGGTAGTAGACCTTGCCGATCAGCTCGGCGCAGAGGAGGACGTGCAGGTACAGCTCGAAACCCGCGAGTCGCCGTGCACAGCGAAATACCCAGTCGGTCCAGTCGCGGCTCTTGGGCGCAATGCGGTGATCCAGCATGAACCCGCGCAGCAGCGCCGCGTGGCGCTGTTCCTCGCGAATGAACAGCTCCACGACCCGCACCAGCGAAGGCAGCGCATGCGCCCGCGCGAAGCGCTCCGCGGCCCGCAGCAGCGTGGCTCCCTCCGATTGCTCGCCGAGCTGAAAGGTTGCAATCGAGCTCGCGATGAGCCGTTGCTCCTCTGCCGTGAGTTGGTCGGAGAGGCCCGATGGAACGCGTCGTGGATGCTGTGCGTGGTATTCGAAGTGATTCAGCCAGATCCGCAGGTCGTCGGAGCCCATGTCGCCACCCTCCTGGTCCTCGGGCAGGAGTGTGCGAGCTCATTCGGGTGACGCCGTGGCGCGATTCGGGCAAATCCTGGCAACGTGATCAATGGCGGGCGGCCCACCGGGCGAGCTTCAAGCCACTTTCTTGATCAGACTGCGGCCACTGCGCCAAGGGGCGCAGGTTGCGATTGCTTCGACCGATGCGCAGTGCCGCTCGTGTTACTTGTATTGGGCTGGCCGAGGATTCCCCTCGTGAGCTTGCGCCCGGGTATACGTGTCCTTGACAGTTTTGTAGCAGCTGCAGGCAGCTGCTAGGAGGCCCCCTTGGTCGAGGATCCTGATGGTGCCGCGCCGGTAGGAGATGACCTCGCGCTCCCGCAGGACGGACATTGCCACGCTGACGCCCACCCGCCGCACGCCCAGCATGAGCGCAAGAAATTCCTGCGTAATGCGAAACTCTTTGGACCTGACGCGATCGTGGGTCATCAACAACCAACGGGCCATGCGCTGGGTGATATGGTGGAAGCGGTTGCACGCCGCGGTCTGCGCGATCTGGATCATGAGCAAGTGGGTAAAGAGGAACACCTCTCTCTTCAACGCAGCGCTGGTGCCGAAATGGCGGCGAAAGTCTACTGTCGTCATCCGCATCGCTGTGCCTTCGCCTTGCACCACCGCACGAAAAGGCGAGACAGCGACCCCCAGCGCCATCGGGACGCCGATCATGCCCTCAGAACCGATCAGTCCGACCTCCGCAGCCTTTTCATCGTCCACGGTAGTCAGCATTGAGACGAGGCAGTCGTTGGGAAAATACACCTCTCGAATCTGAGACTGGGATTCGTAGAGAATCTCCCCGAAGGCCAGCTTGACCGGTTCCAGCACGGGAAGCAGGCTCAGGTAATCCTTGCGTGGCAACACAGCAAGCAGGTGGTTCGGATCCGAAGCTTGTCTTGCGCGAACCAATTAAGAACTCCCCAGCGTGCCCGTGTGTGCAACTCCTTCGGGGAGCCATTCTTCGAGCTTCGGCGGATCCCGGACGTGGTCCGGTCGAAGGCTACTGCGGCAATCCACAAGCATAATTAGTGCAAAAAAAACAAGCAATTATGTTCGACTACGAACAAAAGTGTTTCCTAGCGAACACATGTGTCCTCGGAATTTCAGCTATTCTTCGGGCGCTGAATACCGCCGTGGTTGACCAGCGTGAGGCTCTCCATGTCAGGCGCCCACGATCCGCAGCAAAATCACCTGCTGGCTGCGCTATCACCCGCCGAGCGCGAACGAATCTATCCACACCTGCGGCTCGTCCCGCTGCCGCTCGGTAAGGTCCTATACGAGTCCGGCGATGTCCTGCGCCATGTTTATTTTCCGACCGACTCCATCGTCTCCTTGCTGTACGTCCTGGCCGACGGTGCGTCGGCGGAGATTTCGGTGGTCGGCAACGAAGGCCTCATCGGCATCGCGCTGTTCATGGGCGGTGAGACCACCCCGAGTCGGGCGATCGTGCAGAGCGCCGGCCACGCGTACCGGCTGATCGGACAGCAGCTCAAGGACGAGTTCCATCGAAATGGGGAGCTGCAGCTTCTGCTGCTGCGCTACACGCAGGCCCTGATCACGCAAATGGCGCAGACCGCAGTGTGTAATCGCCATCACTCGGTGGACCAGCAGCTGTGCCGCTGGCTGCTGCTGTCTCTTGATCGCCTGTCATCCAACCAATTGACTATGACCCAGGAACTGATTGCCAACATGCTCGGCGTCCGCCGTGAAGGCGTCACAGAAGCCGCCGGCAAGTTGGACAAGCTCGGTGTCATCCGCTACGCCCGCGGGCATATCACGGTACTCGACCGGTCAAAGCTGGAAAGCCTGTGTTGCGAGTGTTACGGCGTGGTCAGGAAAGAAAGCGACCGTCTGCTGCCGAGTCAGGCGCTTCAGTGAATGGTGGAAAGCGAGGGACTCGAACCCTCGACCCCGGCATTATGAGCTCGGTAGTTGGCTCAAGGTAACCTGTAAATTCAATATCTTGCCGAGGGGCGCCCGTTGCAATTGGCACCACGAAGCACAACTGAGCACAACTGATTCCCGCAAGAAATTCCCGCAAGACTCTCAAGAGCGCCCTCGCCCTGGCACCAGCGGAGGGGCAACGGCTGCGGCTCAGATGCCCAGGCTGCCGCCGAAGCGCGCCACCTGCGCGCTCGTGAGCGCCGCGCGTATCAGCGAGGTGTAACTCGGGCCGACCGGCAGGTGTCGGCCGCTGCGCAATGTCACCAGGTACTCACCATCCCCTGCCCGGTAAAGCTCCTTGAGTGCCGCGAGATTGACGATGTAAGAGCGGTGAATGCGCATGAACCGCTCACGGGGCAGGCGCGTCTCCATGTCCGTCATGCGTTCACGCACCTCGTATGTGGCCTCCCCCACGTGCAGGCGTACGTAGTTGGCGGCAGCGCGGACGTAGTCAAGCGAGTCCAGGGCAACGAACACCAGACGGTCGCCGCACTTGACGGCCATACGATCTGGCGGCCGGCTCCCCGGCGCTGCCTGCCCGAGCTCACGCGCGCCGAAATGCCGGCGCACACGCTCGAGGGCAGTCTGAAAGCGCTCGCGGTGGAAGGGTTTCATCAGGTAGTCGAGCGCCTGCGCTTCGAAGGCCCTGACGGCGAATTGTTCGTAGGCGGTGACGAAGATGACGGCAGGCGCGCGCTGGCCGCCGAGTTCGCCGAGCAGGCCGAAGCCGTCCATTTCCGGCATCTGCACATCGAGGAACATCACGTCCGGCTTGTGGCACACAATGGCCGCTAGCGCCGACCTGCCATCGGCACACTCGCCCACGACCTCGAAGTCGGATTCAGCTTCCAGCAGAGACGACAGGCTGCGCCGGGCGAGCGCTTCGTCGTCCACGATCAGGGCCCGTATTGTCACGAGGAAAGACCTCCGCCGCCGCGACGCCGGAAGCGTCGTGGAAAGGAATGGACACCAGCGCTGTAACTCCGCCGCCGGGAGCATCGCTCACGCTCACCGTTTGCTCCTCGCCGTACAGCGCGCGCAGCCGCCGCTGCGCGTTGGCGAGTCCGAGGCCTGCGGTGCGTCCGGGCCGCATGCCGGCGCCGTCATCGAGGACCTGAAGCTCGAGCCGCGTGTCGCGCCGCTCGGCGCGGATTTCGATCGTGCAACCCCGGGCAAGCGGAGCGGCGCCGTGGATCACGGCGTTCTCGACCAGCGATTGCAGGAGCAGCGACGGGATCGCGGCCTGCTGCACCTCGGGCATGATGCGGTAGTTCACCGTCAGGCGATCGCCGAAACGGCGCTGCTGGATGCGCAGATAGCAGGCCACCAGATCGAGCTCGCGCTGCAGCGTCGTCTCCTGACTAGACGCGTCCGCGAATGAGGCGCGCAGAATCTCGGCCAGATCCGCGAGCATGTCCTCGGCGGCCCGGCTATCGATGCGCACCAGGGCCGACACCGCGTGCAGGGTGTTGAACAGGAAGTGCGGCTGAATCTGCGCCCGCAACAGGGCCAGCTGCGATCTGGCCAGCAGCGCTTCCAACTCCGCGGCGCGCTTTGTGCGTTCGCGGGCACGGGCGTGCGTATCGATCAGCGCCTGGATGCACACCAGCGGCCAGTACATCCAGATATCCGAATAGAACTCCTCCAGAAAGCGCAGCTTCAGCAAGGAGCCCGGATAGTGGGCAGGAACGGCCAACAGGGGCTCACCGACCGCACCGGCGAGCGCGCAGTGCGACAGCGATAGCAGCAGGAACGCCGCTACGTGCACGCCGATGGCCCGCGACAGATGCGGTGGGGTCAGGGGAAAGCGGTGGGCTACCAGGAATACCACAGGGGTGAGCGCAGCCCAGATCCATTGCTCCGTCAGCGGCCGGCGGAAAACCGCCCAGAAATGTGGCTGCGTTCCCAGCAGATAAGCGAACAGGTAGTCCGCCAGGCCGCCGCACACGGCCGCGACCGTCCACAGCGCAAAGACCAGGGCGAAACGTTTGCAGAACGCTTTCATCGGAAGTCAGTGGAGGGCCACAGCAGCTTGGCAGAGGAACCCCGCACTCGCAACGCCAGCGCGCGGGTTTCGTCGCGCTGGCGCGGGGTCTCGTCCCTGCGGACCGGCATCCGTCCCTGCCAAGACCCGCGGCCGGGGTACGGTAGCTACTCTGCGTCTGCCTGTTTGGCCAATCACCGCAAGAGAGCTCGCCCATGAGAATACTCACCGCCGCGTTACTTATTGCGCTGTGTTCGGCGGCGCAAGCCGACAACGACTACCAGGTCCGTGCCGTGGATTTTCCGGGTGCCACCGATACCTTCATCTTCGCTCTCAACAACGCCGGCCACTTTGTAGGCGCTGAGATCGACTCTACCGGCGCGAACCACGCCTTTTTTGACGATGGCAGGCAGCTGCAGCTGCTCGAGCTCTCCGGCCCGGCCGGCGGGAATCTCGGGAGCTTGGCGTTCTCCATCAACAATCGCGGTGACATCGCCGGCGCCTTCACCGACGCCGGCGGCGTCCAGCACGGTTACCTTCGCCACGCCGACGGCACACTCGCGCAGATCGATTTCCCCGGCGCGATCGGCACACAAGCCTTCGGAGTAAACGACCGGGATACGGTTATCGGTATTTACACCGACGCCCAGAATAACGCACATGCGTTCCTGCTGCGTGAGGGTCACTACCGCAACGTGGATCTCCCCGGCGGACCATCGACCACCACCATCCCGCTCAGCGTGAACGACCGGGAGGAGATCGTGGGCGAGTACATCACGACGCCACTGACTAACGGCTTCGGCTATCTGCAGCAGACTGACGGCAGCTTCGCACTGACGACCGCTCCAGGTTCGGTGCCCCAGGGGACGTTCTTCATCTCGATCAACAATCGGCAGCAGATTCTCGGCGCCTTTGCTGACACCGCCGGCGTGCAGCACAACTTTCTGAGAACCGACAGTGTCTATCGAGCGTTCGATCTACCTGCGCGCTTCGGTGCGTCGTTCGTCTCAGCACAGACAGTCAATGATAGAGACGGCATCGTCGGCTACTACTTTGACGCCAGCAACCTCGCGCACGGCTTCGTTGCCTCCCCTGTCGACGAGCGCGACGACTCCAGCCTGGATTTCGAGGCGAACCGATAGTTCCGTCCAACCGATGCCCGAGCACTGATTGACCTTTTTCGCCGGGAATTTCAGCGAGCAGTGCCGGCAGGGACTGCATCGCAGGTTTCCCAGCGACCCCAGCTCACGCTGAGCCGCTGAGCCTCTAGTCGATGCCAGCTGCTCGCAATCCCGAGACCCGCGAAGTGCTTCGCAAGTGCTTCAAAGTTCTGGTGGAAAGGGAGGGACTCGGGCGCGGCAGCACGGGTAAAAGCAGCCGCGATGAGGGCAGAATGGTATTCAGCGAGTTAGTGCCGATAGAGGCATGCCTGAAGAAAAGTAGGGCCGGCTTTTCTTTACCTTGATCATCCGCAGAACACGTGCGCGCGCTCCCGTATTCTCGCGTTCCGGCCGCAGATGACATGTGGAGGTGCTTCGTCGCGGGCGGGGCACATGCAGCTCCAAGCACCGCTTCCTCGCGGCACTGGCACACGAGTGTGGTCAAGGCTGTGTCGCCTCAAGCTCGGCGATCATGTCGATTTCGACGCAAGCGCCAAATGGAAGCTGTGCCACACTGACGGCGCTGCGCGAATGGATGCCCCGCTCGCCGAACACTTGAACAAGGAATTCAGACGCCCCATCCGCAACTCGGTGAGGTTCCGTGAAGTGCGGTGCGCCGTTGACCATGACAAAGAGCTTTACGATTCTTCGAACGCAGCCAAGGTCGCCGATGGCGGCTTTAAGCACGGCCAACAATTCAATTGCCACGTGGCGCGCGGCGAGCTTACCTTGATCCAAGCTAATCTCCTCGCCCACTTTCCCGCAGAGGAGCTTACTGCCCTCCTTGCCAAGGCGGCCAGAGAGATGAATTTGGTCGCCGGAACGAGTGAACGGCGCGAACGCCGGCACATATCCGTCGACGACTGGCGGTATGACGTCGGGTAGAACAATGTTGAGAGACTTCAAGCGCTCGTCAATGGGCGACATGCCTTGCTTCCTTCCGCGCCTTCGCCATGACGACAAGGAGTCGGTCTATGTCTTGCGTCGAATTGAGGAGATGTGGAGCGACGCGAATTTTACCCTCACGCAGGGCAACCACGAACCGCTCGTCCCGCAGCGTTTGATATAGAGATTCCGTATCGCCGCGGCTGCCGACTTCGATGCAACCAAATACACCGCGCTGCAAGGCCTGCCGCGGACTCGCGAGCCGATAGCCCTCCGGGAGTCGTTCAAAGAAATAGTTAATCAGGGCTTGATTGTGATCACGGATCAGCGCCGGACTCGCATCCAGCACAAACTTCGCAGACGCTTCCATGACGGTGAGGTTGAAGTTGTATATTGACGCCGCCTCGGACGAATCCCAACGGCTCAGCGTTGGCGCGGGTTCAGGATCCACATAGTTGAGGCGCGCGAAGCTCTCCACTCCCTGGGACACCCAGTTGTAGGGTCCTGGTCGTAACGAATCCGAGCTCTCCGGCCTCGCCCATAGGAAGCCGGTTCCCCAGGGACTGAGCAAATACTTGTAGCCCGCACAGACGATAAAGTCGGCTCCCAGGCTGTGCACGTTCATAGGTATGGCGCCGCAGGATTGACTCACGTCCAGGACCAAGAATGTCCCATTCCTATTGCACGCTGCGGCAAGCGACGGGACATCGAGCATCGATCCATCGTCAAATCGCACATGGCTCACGGAAATGACGCGGGTCCTCGGCGTCATTGCCGCGACCAGGTCATCCGACTGTATAAACGGACCTTGCGGGACTGCGATCTGCACCTTAATGCCTTCGCGCGCCTCCATCGGCTTCCACGTTGCGTAGTGCACCGGAAACTCGCCGCGTGCGATGATCACCTCATCACCCGCAGACCACTTAAGTGCGTAGGCTATAGCCGCGAGGCCCGCTCCCGCTCCGGTCGTCAGAGCGATTTCATCCGGGCTCGCCCCAATCAAGGTCGCCAACGTCTGGCGCAAACTCGCGGCAACGGAGAAGAAGGACCGGTCATCGACGATGTGCGGCCGCATTTTCGCCGCAACGGATCGCTGTACGGCGTTGAGTGCCACGCGGGGGATTGCTGCGTGGGCCGCAAAGTTCAGGTACGTGGCATCATCGATTGGAAACCATTCATTCTTCCAGTCGATCGACTGCTTTAGGGTCATATCCAGTCACCAACCCCGCATCACCCGCGTGTCCATTGTCGAACGCCGCACGAGAGACTGCACGATTCGAGCACGTGTCGCGTGGCAGCTCCGCAGATCGCGCGCGCAGCCGGCCCGTGCAGGCGCGCTGCTCTTACGCTTGCCCCCCCCTTACGGCAGATATTCCTTGGGCAGCGGCGCAGTCGCCGCCTCGGCCTGCGCCATGATGACCATAACTCGCCAGCCGTCGGCTACTTTGATCGCTTGAATGCTGTTGATGCCGCGCGCGACTTGCTTGCCGTCGCTATGCAGCGCGTAGCTGCTCCATAAGTGCGCGATGTTGCCGTAGCGCTCAACGTGAAATTTCAGCTGCTTTTCTTCCAGCATGACGTGGCCACGGGCTTTGGTGCGGGCGATCCAATCGTCCAAGGTCAGGAGCGTATAGCTGGGCGCTCCGTCCGCACCGAGTGAAACGATCACCATGCGCGCTTCGGGCATTAACAGGGCCTTCATGCAGGCTCGATCCTTGTCCGCGGCCCCGGTGATTGCCGCATCGATCGCGGCGGGAATGCCCTTGGGTTCCGAAGGCAACGCACAGTCGGCATCCGGCGCCTGCGCCATCGCACTTCCGGCGAGCGCGCCGGCCAGAATCGTCGCTGCAAATAGTGTTCTCAGCATCTTTTCTCCCTCGCCAACAGTGGGGCCCCATACCGCATCGGCATTCCGTTCCTTTTCCACTGTCTATTCTTCGTCTGGCCGGGTTTTTCGTTCGCCGCGCTCCTGAGAGAGTCCCCAGGAGGCAGCTATCCTCATTACTTAGGTTTGCGGAACTTCAGGATGAACTGGTCGGTGTGTCCGCGGATTGTCTGGTCGAACACTTTGGCCGTGCGGGGGTCCGCCGGATTGGCGAGAATCGAACTCTCGGAGTCGAACTTGAAGCCCGCGGCTTCGACCTCTCGGCGCACGGTCGAGGACTCGATGCGATGCAAGGTCTCGGTTACATTTGCGGGCGCGCCCAGAGCGGCGGAATGATCGAGAATTACATATACGCCACCGGGTTTCAGCGCACTGTAGACGGCCTTGTTAAACGCGGCGATGTCGACCGGGCCCATGAACTCGTCGTGTAGGTCGTGGTAATTTCGGGAAATCCAAAACAGGTCGAGCTTCTCGGGGAACTTTAGTCCTTCGAGTGCCGCTGCAGTCGTCACCGTTACATTTGGATGGGTGACGGCATAGCCCTGCAGCTCCGCGACTGCCTTAACGAAATGCTCGAACTTGAAGAAGGCGGTGGGCTCCACCGCGTAAACGTGGCCCGTCGGGCCGACGACGCTAGCGAAGAGACGCGTGAAATAGCCTGTGTCGGCGACATAGTCGGCAACCTTGTCCCCCGATTTAATGCCTACGAACACTAAAGTTTGCGCCGGCTTTCGGTCAGCATCCCGTGTGGTGTCAGATTCCGGGCGCGACGGATCGGCGACCGCCATTGTGGCGGCGGTTGAATTACTTGCGTTGTCCAAGGCAAACGCCCCGGAAACAAGCGCTACGACTGCGATCAAGATAGCCATACTTTTCATATCGATTCCTCTCCTGGTTACTCTGGTTTAGCCCCGCGTCTCAGAAAGGTAATGATTCGCAGGACCGGTGGCACAATCTGGCGAACATCTCCTCCGCAATGCTCAGCCATTGGCTGATTTCTCAACTGATGATGCAAGCATTAGGTGAACGCTCAAATCACCAGTACCTGCGGTTTTACGCACATGGGGGCACACTCGACGGTCTAAGAGACAAGCGCGGACGGCGGCACATCGATCTCGCCGCTTGCTATGTAGGTTGTTGCGCCGCCAACGCTGACGGAGGTCACGACGCTTCCGCTCTTACGCGCCTCCGCTTCGATTTCGCTTCGGCGCCCCATCGAGGCGCCTTGCTGGATCGAAAGGCGATAGGCCATCCCGCCAAAATCGGGCTTCGATGCCATTGCCCCGACGAGCGCGGCACAAGCGCTGCCTGTCGCAGGAT
>Ga0210409_10000450_pt1 | contig 68869 bp, 61 predicted proteins | sample IncBWH17MmetaG_FD_161649 | JGI IMG/M metagenome (GOLD analysis project Ga0210409, IMG submission 161649) | Forest soil microbial communities from Barre Woods Harvard Forest LTER site, Petersham, Massachusetts, United States - Inc-BW-H-17-M | ecosystem: Environmental > Terrestrial > Soil >... | reverse complement strand
CGTCAAAATATATTGGGATGAATGCGGCTCCGGCGAACCTCTGCTGCTCATCATGGGCCTCAGCTATCCCTCCTACATGTGGCATCGCACCCGCCCTGTTCTTGCCCAGCGCTATCGCACCATTGCTTTCGACAATCGCGGCATCGGACAAAGCGATGTGCCTTTGGGTATCTATTCCATGCCTTCGATGGCCTCCGACGGAGCCGCAGTGCTGGATGCTGCGGGTGTGGAGGCCGCACATGTATTTGGTCTCTCCATGGGGGGCATGATAGCGCAGGAATTTGCGCTTCAATATCCAAAGCGAGTGTGGTCGTTGATTCTGGGTTGCACCCATGCGGGCGGGCCCCATGCCGTGCGAGCCGAACCCGCAGTACTAGAGACCTTGTTGCGTCAAGGCATGACGCCTGAAGAATCCCGAGAGGCTATCACGCCATTCATTTATGACTCTGGCACGCCGCGCGAGTGCATCAACGAAGATATGGCTATTCGCATGAAGTGGTACCCCACGCCGCAGGGTTATGCAGGCCAGTTACAAGCCATTTTTGGCTGGGAGGCGTATAGCCGCATCGCGCAGATCAGCGTCCCAACGCTGGTTATCCACGGCGAAACCGACAGGCTCATTCCAGCCGTCAACGCCAAATTAATAGCGGAGCGAATTCCGGGAGCTAAGTTGGTGTTGATTCCCCATGCCAGCCACATCTTCGAGACCGACCAGCCTGCTGCAGCCCACCAGACAATTTTGGAATTCCTCGACGCTCAGCATGAGGGCTCGCGAGTGATCCACGCGTAGGTTATCCGTCTTTCTTCCTTATCCAGGGTCTATTTCATCGCCTGCCTGTGCATGCCGGGCAGTACCAGTTCGAGTTCGGCTTGGAGCCAAATCACGGCCTAGTTGTTCGATTGGAGCCTGGGTATGGACCGGAAGTGTCGGGCGTCCTACTAGCCGGATGATCCAACGAAGGGATTTCGAATATCAGCACCTTCGTATCGAAGAAAGCCTTAGCGGACATTGGCCTCTTCTCGATCAAAAACAAATACAGGAGGCAAAGGAGGTCGCAGTTTGCGTAGACGAGCGAGCGCGTGAGGTTTGCTCTGATCGCGGCTCACTTCGAACACCCGCTCACGAGCAATTCGAATCTCGATCTGGTCGCCTTCTTTGAGATCGAGCGCGTCAACCACAGCTTTGGGCAACCGCACTGCCAGACTATTGCCCCATTTAGATACCTGCATCGCTCCCCCTTGATATACATTCCGATTGTATACCTCAAAGAGTCTGTGCAACGCAGTCCGGCAGCTTTATTGCAAGTCTTAGGGTCCTGCAACCATCCGAATTTGTAATGCCGCTGTGAAGATTCGCGAAAGTTGCGTCTAAAGACTGTTCCTATATCTCACGATGGGCAGGACGTGATTGATGGCCTCCGGTTTTTCCGTCATTCGGTAGAGGATGAAGTTGCAGGAAGGCGGCTGCGGCGTCGCAGGCGCGTCCCGCGATTTCGCGGGGGTTCGGTCGTTCGGCGACGCCGAGCAGCAGGCTGACCATCAAATCGCGCCAGAGTAGCCCGGCGAACTGCCCGGCAAGTTCGGCAGAACGGCCCGTGAGCAGTCTGGACGCCTGGGCCTCGGCCATGATTTTACGCAAGGCGGCGCGGCTTGCCTCGCGTCCTATGGAGTTGAGCGCACGCGCCACTTCGGGGGCCTGGACCGCCTCGGCGATCGCCAGGCGGAATACCGCGATAACCGTGGGATCGCTTACCTCGCGGACGAGTTTCGTCCCGAAAGAAGACAGCACTTGTTCCAGCGTCTCGCGATCGCGCAGCACCGGCAGGTCAGCGGGCACGTCCAGTCGCTTGGCGCGCTCGCTGATGCAGGCGATCAGCATTTCCTGTTTATTGCCAACTAGCGTGTAAAGCTCTCGCTTCGAAACGCGCGCTCGCGTCGCGATCTCCAGGGTGCTGGCCGTTGCGTAGCCGCTCTTCATGAACGCCGCAAAGGCCGCCTCAAGGATGCGCTCGCGCACCGCAGTTTCGCCACCGCCTTCCCGGCGGCGTTTTGACATCGCTGCCTTAGCCATCACACTCTCCTCGACAACACTGGTACCGTATCGTACCACCATCTTTTTCTATTAGTCAGTTTCCGTGAAATTCGTAACCTTTTTTCCTCTCAAGCGTCTAAACTAGCATGTGGTACCCGGTAGTACCACACCAAATCAAAATTCCGTGAGGAATCAAAGGAGCTGAACAATGAAGATCGAAATGTTGTACTCGCTGCTGGGGTTCGCGATGGTCCTGGCGCCCATGGCGCAAGGTCAGTCCACACCGCCGCAGCCCAAGATCACCGGCGTGCTGACGATCCTTACGCCAAAAACGGGGGTTACGGTCGAGCAAGTCATGAAAATCATGCCCGCCGAAATTCGTGCGACCGTTCCCCTGTATCTCGACGGCAAGATTCAGCAGTGGTTCACGCGCGGCGACGGCAGGGGCGTCATCTTCCTACTGAACTGCAAGGACGTGGCGGAGGCTCGGGCGCTCATCGAAAGCCTGCCTCTCTCGAAGGAAAACCTCGTGGACGAGCAGTTCATTCCGGTCGGGCCACTCATGCCGCTCGGAATACTGTTGAGAGATAACCCAACCAACAAGTGAACCCGTCGATCCGATAGGAGGCCAAATGTCACCGGAAATCATCTTCAATCTGCATCTCATTCTAGGTTATGTCGCGTGGCTGCTTTGCTTCGGCGTGTACATCCTGCCCCGGCTCAGGTCGATAGACCTCGTCGCAGCGCAACGCGCCATCGCTACGCTGCACAGCTTCCGCTTCTTCGGGCTGGTCTTTATCCTTCCAGGCGTCGTCGGCCCGAATCTGCCTGCCGCTGGCTTCGCCACGTTCGCCGCCTACTGGGACCTCGCAACCGGGGTCCTGGCCATGCTGGCGCTTCTCACGGTAAGGATACGTCCGCTCTTTTGGCTGTTCGTCGCGGCCTTCAATCTCGTGGGGGTGGTCGATCTCATCCTCGACTATTACCACGCCGTCCAGGTTGGCCTTCCTGCGCTGGCGGGGCAGTTGGGCGCCACGTACGCGATCCCGATCATCTACGTGCCCGTGCTGATGATCACGCACATCGTCGCATTTTATTTGGTGCTGCGTCCTCAGCCCAAGGCGGTTCGAGCCTTCGCCGGCGATGCGGCGGCATCTTAGAGTCCCCGCGGGTGTGTTCAGAAGCAGTTGAAACTAAAAGACTGCACCTGTATGGCACTAGAACTGGATGGAGCTAAGGGCGACGCAGTTGCTGGGTCTTGCGCAGGCCCGGATGGAAGCAAGAAGCGAGCGTAAACCACTAAACGAAAGTCCGGTCTTGCTGTAGAAATTTGACGTGGCGCTTCATCAGCAGGGTCTGCGAAAGCGGAACTGTCGTCAGCACCCGGACGATGGTCTCGGAAGCGCATCCTTCTCCGTAAGGATTGGCCATGCCAGCCAATAACTCGCGAAATTCGCCCGTTCGTGCACGATCGATAGCCTGAAGAATCGAATTGACATCGGCGTCAGCGTCCAAGACATTTCTCGGCCGCTCGCGACCTTGTTGCCGCAATCCCACGTTTACGGTGGGCAGGGCGAAGGAAGCGCTTTCCATGATTCCACTGCTCGAATTTCCAACCAACACATCGACCTGGCGCAGAAGGCTTAAATACGTAACCGTGTCTAGATTGGTGAAGACTTTTCCGTGTCCCCGGCTCGCGATGAACGATTTAGTCCGCTCCATTAATTCCCTGCTTCCGGCATCAGCGTTCGGGTAGCAGAACAGGATTTGTTCGCTCAGATTACCAAGTGCCGTGAATACAGCTTCTACCTCTTGAAGAGTGTCGCGAGCGATGGTCATCGGGTGGTAAGCGACAACTATGGTTGGCGTCTTGAGGTTAAGCTCGAGGCGTTTTTCGATTTCCTCGCGGCTCAACAGCGGTCGCCGGCGAAGATGGTCCAGCGAGGGAGCGCCGGCGTGGTGGACGCGCCATTCTTCTTCACCAAGAGCGATCACTCGCTCACGGGCGGCAAGCGTGGAAGTAAAATGGATATGGCTTAACTTGGTCAGAGCGTTGCGCACCGCATCGTCGATAGCTCCTTCGCTGACTTCCCCGCCCTCGATGTGCGCCACCGGGATGCGCAATGCCAGAGCCACCGCCGCCGGAGCCAACATCTCATAACGATCGGCGATCAGCAAAAGCAAGTCTGGCCGCATTTTGCCCAACAGGTCAGCAAGACTTAACGTCGCCACGCCAATGGTCTTGGCCATGCCTACATCGCTGTCCGAACTCAGCAAGCACTCAATCCGCGAGGCGATCTGAAATCCGTCCTTCTCAATTTCGCGAACGGTATTTCCAAATTCGGGCGACAGGTGTGAACCGAGAGCAACGATTCGCAGATCTACATTTTCGTTTTCAGATAAATCTCGCAGCGGCCAATATAAATGACTGTAGTCGGCTCGCGAAGTGGTGATTACCGCAACGGTTCGCTTCATGAAGCTAAGCGGAAGCGCGAGCCGCTGCGTGACGCAATAATTCGGTCGGCCGGTAAGTAGGAACGATTTTGCAAAGTGTTTCGATCATGGAAGTAAGGTCACGCTGCTGCACGCTGTTCGACAGCTTGTTCATATCAAGATGAAACCTGTCATTCAGTATTTTGTTGTCGGTTACGCGAAAGAGCCTACCATCGACCGTCGGCTCCGGCACTTCATCTTCCGAAAGAAATTCTTCTGACATCTTATCTCCGGCTCGCAGCCCGGTGAAGGTAATCGCAATTGCCTTCTCACCGTCGGAGCGTCCCTCATTTATCAATTGCTCTGCCACATCTGCAATTTTAATTGGAGCGCCTAATCGAGGAATGAATATTCCTGTTCCGTCTTCAAATCCAGAGACAAGGAATATCAATTCCACCGCTTCATCTATTTTTAAGAAGTACCTCGATGCCTCTGGATGCGTGACAGTAATTGGACCACCCTGCGAAATTTGATTTACGAATGTTGGGACGACACTGCCCTGGGAACCCCAAACATTGCCCAAGCGAATCGCGCTCATGCACGTTCTGGGGCTATAGAAATGTAGCAACGCTAACTCCGCGGCTCGCTTCGAGGCCCCCATAATACTGATGGGATTTACGGCCTTGTCGGTCGAAATCATCAGCATGTTTGGCACGCGTAACGCTCGAACGAGTTTGGCCAAGTTGTAAGTTCCCAGAGCATTGTTGGCCACCGCTGCAAAAGGGTTGGTCTCCATCAGCGGAACATGCTTGAAAGCAGCTGCGTGATACACACTGTTTGGGCGATAGCGTTCTAGGAGTCCGGATACCAACTTCGTATCACAAATGTCGCCAAGCACCGACGTATACAAATCACGAACTGCGCTGCCCGCCAACTTCAAATCGACTTCATTCAGATTTCGCTCGGAGTGGTCCAGAAGGATCAAATGACCGGGTTTCAACCGAACGATAGCTTCGGCCAACGCAGAGCCGATGAAGCCGCCAGCACCCGTCAGCAATATCGTCTTGCCCGCAATAACCTTTTCTGCCTGATTTTCTAGCGTCAATAGATCACTCCGTGTGACAACACTTCGCAGCTCCTATGCGCGCGCTGTAGTGAGTATCCATCGTAGAACGGAAGGCTCGACCGGTGCACGCCCTGAGACTCGGCTTTTCACGCGAAGTGGAAGAAAGACGGCGGTGACGTTACTTCCACGCGCCGAGTAGCCGTCGAACGAGAACGAGTTGCCCGAGGTGGTATGCGTTATGGTCTCCTGCCAGCAATGCCTGCCGCAGAATAGTTTGGCCATCGCCGTGGGGAATCTTGGCGAACAAGTCCGTTGAATCATCCGCTAAAAGTTTAGTGAATCGTTTCATGTCGCTGCGAAATGCTTGAACACTCTTGTCCCATGCCTTGTCGTCTGGCGGCTCAGCCTTCGGCCAATAACCTTCTGGCCATTTGGGCGATTTATGTTTTGGATTGATGGCAAATTCAAGAATGTCCAATTGAGCGATGCGCAGGTGCTCAAGCAGTTGCCACGGAGAGTGCTCGGCGCCTTTGGGAATTTTGCCCTGAACGGCTGCGGGGATATTGGCCACGGCGTCATCGAATGTTGCGTGGGCTTCGCCGCCCTCGAGCATCTTGATCAGATGTTTTGTTAATGATTTATTGGTATCCATATACGTAAAAATACTTCCTTTTTGCCATTATGCCAATTGAGCGCATGCCTACGTGACTTCCATCGGCAGACCGACGTAGTTTTCCGCGAGTGTTTGCGCAGCGGCGCGCGAGCTTGTGACGTAGTCCAGCTCCGCATGTTGACGCCGTTCGTCGAATGGGTTTGCTGATGCATGACGGTGCAGCATCGAAGTCATCCACCACGAGAAGCGCTGCACTTTCCAAACCCTGCGCAAACAGATTTCTGAATATCGCTCAAGCAGTTCCATCTTGCCCGATTTATAAAATTCGGTGAGACCGCTCACCAGCACTCGAACATCGGCAATGGCCAGATTGAGACCCTTGGCTCCGGTAGGCGGAACAATATGTGCGGAATCTCCAGCGAGAAATAACCGGCCGAATTGCATTGGTTCAGCCACGAAGCTACGCATTCCCGTCACGCTTTTTTGCAGGATGGGCCCTTCCGTCAGTCGCCAGTGTTTCGATAATTCGAAGCGGCGTTGAAGCTCGGCCCAGATTCGTTCATCCGGCCACTCGCTCAAATCCTCATTGGGAGAGCATTGCAGGTATAGCCGGCTGATTTCCGGAGAGCGCATGCTGTGCAGCGCGAAGCCTCGTTCGTGGTAGGCGTAGATCAGTTCCTCGGAAGACGGGGCGGCTTGCGCGAGAATTCCGAGCCAACCGAAAGGATAGATTTGTTCATATGCGGTGATCACGCCTTCAGGAATGGATGGCCGGCAAACTCCGTGAAAGCCATCACAGCCGGCGATAAAGTCGCAGGTCAATTCATGCGTTGTTCCCTCATTTTCAAAATGGATTGAAGGCGTTAGCCCGTCGAGTCCCTGGATGCGGACATCTACGGCCTCAAATATAATTTGACCTCCGGAAGACAGGCGCGCCGCAACCAGATCCTTGATTACTTCATGTTGGGCATAGATGACGACGCCTTTACCTCCCGTAAGCTCGCGAAAGTCGATGCGGTGGCCGGTGCCGCTAAACCTAAGCTCGATTCCCCCGTGAAAAAGCCCTCGGCGCTTCAGCCGTTCACCGACACCTGTCTCGACTAGCAGGTCGACCGTTCCCTGCTCCAACACGCCGGCGCGAATGCGCTCTTCGATACGTTTTCGGCTGGAGGCTTCCAAAACTACCGACTCGATGCCGTGAAGATGCAGCAAGTGAGAAAGCATCAACCCAGCGGGGCCAGCCCCTACAATTCCGACCTGTGTGCGTATTTTCATGGAGTTACGGACTTTTGAATGACCTTCACCTTTTTCGAAGCCCCGCCGGTTGGGCTGCCACCCGGCCGTTTCTAAGGTCTTAAATTAGCAACAATCAGGGATAGCTATCTTTCAAACTAATGCATGCTCAAAGTATCCTGGTAGGTAGCCTCACCCGTCTCACTCCTCGGAGACGTTCTGTTGGCGCACAGCGAATAGATGCCCGAGAAAACTGCTCAAACCGCGAATACGCCCGAACAGAAACGGAAATTCAACTTAACAACTAAGTTGAAAATCGTCGATCTTCTCCGCCCACACTGGACGGCCTTGACGCTGGCGTTTCTTGCTGTTCTCGGAGAGACCCTGACCGATGTTCTCGAGCCTTGGCCAGTCAAGATCGTCGTCGACAACTTGCTGCAACATAAGCGCTTGCCCAACTGGATCGGTCGCCCCGTTATGGCCCTATTCGGGGACAACCAGATCGCCATCCTGAACTTTGCGGTGGCGGCCGTTGCGGCCATTGCCATAGTCGGGGCTCTCAGTTCCTATGCCGAAAAGTATCTTACAACCAGCGTCAGCCAGTGGGTTACTCACGATTTGCGGCGCATGTTGTATGGCCACATTCAGAGGCTGTCGCTTGCGGAGTATGACGAGACGCGTACCGGAGATTTGATCTCCCGGGTAACCAGCGACATCAATGCTGTTCAGGATTTTGTCAACACGGCGTTGCTGGGCATGATCGTCAACGTTCTTACGCTGGTGGGAATGATTGGCGTGATGTTTTACATCAACTGGCGTTTCACGCTGATAGCTTTGTCCGTTTCGCCGATTCTTTTTGCCTTCGTGTACGTATTTACCCATCGAATCAAAAAGTTCTCGCGTGCTGTTCGAAAGAAAGAAAGCGACCTTACCTCCGTAGTTCAGGAAGTCTTTACCTCTATTCGCGTGGTGAAAGCCTTCGCCCGCGAAGACTACGAGCAGGAGCGTTTCGAAGAAAAAAGCCTGGAAAATGTGGAAACCGCGCTAAAAGCGCGGAGCCTGAAAGCGAAGCTGGCGCCTATGGTGGAGGTTATCGTGGCCATCGGTACCTGTTTAGTCCTGGGCTATGGGGCTCGCCTTGTGCTGCGCGGGAGCCTCAGCGCTGGCGTGCTCATCGTTTTCTTGCTTTACCTGGGCAAGATGTACAAGCCCATGCGCGACCTGTCCAAGATGACGGACACGGTTTCGAAAGCGACCGTGGGTTATGAGCGAATCCAAGAGGTCCTCGAAATCGAAAGCAAAGTTCGAGATTTGCCGAGAGCAAAAAAAGCTCCCAAGTTCAAAGGCAAAATCGAATTCGAACACGTCAGCTTCAGCTACGACGCCGGCAACCTGGTATTGAAAGACATCAATTTTTCCATTCAACCCGGGCAAATCGCGGCGTTGGTGGGTCCTTCCGGCACTGGTAAGACCACAATAATCAGTTTAATCCCGCGCTTTTATGACCCGACCAGCGGCAAGGTAAAGATCGACGATCATGATGTCCGCAAGTACACCCTGAAGTCGCTGCGCCAGCAGATCAGTTTCGTATTGCAAGACACGCTGCTGTTCCACGCCACAATTTGGGAAAACATCGCTTATGGATGTCCGGATGCTCCGCGCAGGAAGATCGAGGAGGCTGCACGATTAGCAAACGCTCATGAGTTCATTGAAAAAATGCCCGAAGGCTATGACACCATGGTCGGTGAACGAGGAATTTCGCTTTCGGGCGGGCAGCGACAGCGAATTGCTATCGCCCGCGCGATTATTCGTGACACCCCCATACTGATCCTTGACGAACCTACTTCCGGACTCGACGCGGCTTCGGAGCAGACGGTGATCGAAGCACTAGACCGCTTGATGAAAGGACGGACTACATTACTCATCGCCCATCATCTGGGAACCATCCGACATTCAGACTGTATTTTTGTGGTCAAAGATTCCGAGCTCGTGGAACAAGGCACTCATGAGGAACTTCTTGCAGCCGGAGGAACTTATGCGGAACTTTACAAGATTCAAACTTCACAGGGCGCCGAGCACGAGCATCCCGCAGTGGAACATGCCGCTGAAAAACCGGTCGCATAACTTGTTTAGACTTCTCAATCCAGGGAGCTGGAGTATCCGACAGATATGTGCTTTTTCGTTGATTTGTTTGGCAATCCTCCTTTTCGGAACTACCTCTTCCCTGCGGGCCCAGGACGAACCGAAACAGGATGAACCGCAACAGCAGGGCGAATCCAAAGAGGACAACCAGCAAGGGAAGAAAGAAGAAACAAAATCAGAGAAAAAAGAAGAGAAGCATAAAAAGGGGGAACCAATTCCCCGGCTCAGGGCGGTGATTTGGCACCCGACCATCGATGTTAATCAGCTGAATCTGGTTTATGGTGCCGGAGGCAAGGAAGACGCGCCATCCCCTGACGCCAAGTATAAATTCAAAAAAGAAGACATGAACGGCACAAGCCCGAAGTTTGACGTGGAAGACGACAAAGGTATCAAGTGGCGGGTCAAGCTGGGACAGGAGCCGCGAGCGGAAACCGCCGCAACCAGATTGCTCTTCGCCGCGGGCTACTTTGTGGACGAGGATTATTACATTGACGAATTACATGTCGAAGGATTACCAACGTTAAAGCGTGGCCAATCATTTGTTACCGCCGACGGCGTCGTGCATGGCGCGCGCCTCGAACGGAAAATGAAAGAGATAAAGAAACTCGGCACGTGGGACTGGTTCAAAAATCCATTCGTGGGCACTAAAGAATTCAACGGCCTTCGAATCATGATGTCCCTGGTCAACAACTGGGATTTAAAAACCATCAATAATTCGATTTACGAAGTCAACGACGAAGCCGAATATGCGGTCAGCGACGTGGGCGCGACGTTCGGCAAGACCGGGGACCCCCTTCATCGCTCCAAAAGCGTCTTAAAAGATTATGAAGATTCCAAGTTCATCGACAAGGTCAGCGGCGATTTCGTGGACTTCGTTATGCATAGCCGCCCACCATTACTAGCCGCTATTAACATCCCGAATTATGAAAAACGCACGCACATGCAGGACGTAACCAAACATATCCCTCGGGCTGACGCGAAATGGCTAGGCGAACGGCTTTCCCAACTTACCGAGCAGCAAATCCGCGATTGCTTCCGGGCCGGTGGATACACTCAGGAAGAGATCGACGGCTACTCGGCTGTAATTCAAAATAGAATCGCGGCATTGAATGCGTTGTGACCGCGAGCGGTCTCTTTCAAGCGCGGTTCGAAAGCATCCCATTAAACTTATGCTCGCAAATCATCATATGACGGTAAATGTGCGCTTCTCATCGTTCTGGATTACCTGCCTATGAAGCTAATTTATCAACCTCGCGATGGCGCCACACCGCTTCTCACGGCCATCAAAAAAGCCAAAAAATCGATCGATATCGCGATTTTTCGATTTGACCGCACCGATGTCGAGGCGGAGCTCAAAGCCGCCGCAGCAAGAGGCGTCAAGGTAACCGCACTCATCGCTTACGTGAATCGGGGCGGCGAGAAACATCTTCGCGCACTGGAGATGCGTTTCCTCGACGCCGGGATAACCGTCGCGCGCACCGCCGACGACTTGATCCGCTATCACGACAAACTGGTGATTTTCGATCGCGAGACTCTGTTTATGTTGTCTTTCAATTTTACGCATCTGGATATTGACCATAGCCGCGGCTTTGGGATCATCACCAGCAACTCCAAAATTGTGCAGGAAGCAATAAAGTTGTTTGATGCGGATTGTACCCGCACTTCCTACACTGCCGGTCTGGAAACATTTGTGGTTAGTCCCGTGAATTCCCGCAAGGTGCTGACCACTTTCCTGAAGCGCGCTAAAAAACAATTGCTTATTTACGATCCCGAAATCTCCGACCCGGAGGTTGTGCGCATCCTGCAGGAACGGGCCAAAGGCGGCGTTGAGGTCAGAGTCATCGGAAAAGCCTCCAAGCGACTTGGCTTAAAGGTAGTCAAACTTTCCAAAATCCGCCTGCACACTCGCACCATTCTTAAGGACGCCTCGCAAGCGTTTATTGGCAGCCAAAGTTTGCGGGAAGCGGAGCTGGACTCTCGCCGCGAAGTAGGCCTGATCATCCACGAAAAAGAAATCGTCAAACAATTAACCAAATGTTTCGAATCGGATTGGAGATCCACGGATGCGAGCACTGATAGCGCTATGAAAAAGGACGAGCCAGAAGTGCCCAAGCGCCACATTGTCCGGGCGACCAAGGTGCTTGCCAAAGAATTGCACCCGTTGGAGGCGACCGTTAAAAAGGCGGTAAAAAGAGTTGTGGCCGAAGCGGGCGAGGACGTACTCGCGGATAAGCGCGTTAAGACCACCGTCAAAAAAATGGTCAAAAAGGCCATCAAACAGGCGGTCAAAGAAGTAGCGAATGGCACGAAAGATAATTGAGAGATTTGGGGAGGGCTATTGATGACACGGGCGCGCAGCGCAATTCAGGTCCGGTCGGCAGTACTGATCGCAGTCGTAGTTTTTGTTGTTGCGCCGACTTACGCCTCTACGGGTCAAGGTTCACCACCACAAAATCCTCAAGTCCAAAATCAGCCGGCGCAGAACCCTGCGCCTGACCTAAAATCGTCGGGCTTCCAGGAATTTTCCGATCGCGTCCAGAAATATGTGCAGCTACACAAGTCCGTTGAAGGCACTCTGCCGAAGCTCAAAGCAACTAATGAACCAGAGTTAATCGTCGCGCACCAGAAAATCCTGGCGCGCAAGATCAAGGCCGCCCGTGTGCACGCAAAACGAGGCGACATATTTACCCCCGCCGCCAAAGAGGACTTCGTGGAAGCTATCTCCAGTGAATTTCAAGGACCGCAAGCCTCCCACGCGAAAGCAACCATCAATCAAGGCGCCCCTCTTCAAAAAGTTCATCTGCATGTCAACGAAATTTACCCTGAGTCCATCCCTTACACTTCTGTTCCACCGACCATGCTCCAAAAATTGCCCAAATTACCCGAAGAAGTTGCCTACCGTGCGGTTAGCAGCGACCTTGTTCTTCTGGACGCTAAAGCCAATCTGGTTGTGGATTACCTGCCCGGGGTTCTTCCCGTTGAGGCTCAGAACCGGCAATGATTCTGCGACGTCGATTTTTCCTCATCGGACTTTTTCTTGCATTTGCGACCGCCCAGGGCGCCGACCAATTCAAATTCCCACTTAAATCCAACTCCGTGCGCTTCGCAGCCATCGGAGACATGGGCACCGGCAACAAATCTGAATTTCAAACCGCCGATCAGATGGATGAGCAGCGCAAGACTTTTCCATTTGATTTTGTGATCGCGCTCGGCGACAACCTCTATGGCGGTCACTCACCCGCTGACTTTGAAAAGAAATTCGCCGCTCCGTACAAGGATCTGTTGGATGCCGGAGTAAAGTTTTACGCCGCTCTCGGCAATCACGACGACAGCAGCGAGCGTTTCTATAAGCCCTTCAACATGAACGGGGCAAATTACTATTCTTTCAAAAAAGGAAATGTCCACTTTTTCGCTTTAGATAGCAACTACATGGATCCCAAGCAGCTGGACTGGTTGCAGAAACAATTGCAAAGTGCAGACAGCAATGAATGGAAGATCTGCTTTTTCCATCACCCGCTGTATTCATCCGCTCGCAAGCACGGCCCCGCCACCGACTTGAGGCTTTTATTGGAGCCGATATTTGTGAAATACGGCGTTAACGTGGTGTTCGCCGGCCATGAGCATATATACGAGCGCCTTCTTCCGCAAAAAGGTATTTACTACTTTACAGAAGGCTCCTCAGGCCAATTACGCGCCCGTGGATTAGAACGTTCTAGTATCACCGCGGCCGGTTTCGACACCGATCGTGCTTTCATGATGGTTGAAATAGCCGACGACCAAATGTATTTTGAGACCGTATCAAGGACAGGGACCGTCGTCGACTCTGGCGTCATCCAACGCCAGCAAGCGGCCAGCGTCGCCAAACCTTAGGGTTCCCGGCGCCGTTTAACGCAAAACGTTCTCGGCCTTCCGCAGGCGTTTCATCGCGTACATGGCGGCATCCGCGGCGGAAACCAAAGATTCCACGTTGTCTCCATCCAAGGGATATACTCCGATCCCTACGCTGACGGAAATTCGCGGACCGTTGCTATCTTCCGCGATGCTGGCACTGATTCGGCGCGCTACAGAGTGCGCAGCTTCCCGCCCGGTTTCTGGAAGCAGGAGCGCGAATTCATCTCCTCCGAACCTCGCGGCGGTATCTATATCTCGGCAAAACAACGTCAAAGCGTCGGCCGTCCGGCAGAGCGCCTGGCTCCCGTTCATATGTCCGAAGGTGTCGTTAAGCTGCTTTAGGCCGTCCATATCAAATAACAGAAGAGAAAATTCCCTGCCGGTGCGGTTCGAACGTCTGATTTCCATGTCCAGTGCATCGATTAAATGCCGGTAATTGGCCAGCCCAGTCAGCGGATCGCTGGCCGCCAAGCGTCGCAGGTGATCCTCCAACTCCCGCTGCTTGGTTATGTCTTCGACGATGACTTCGTATGCGTACATTTGGCCATGTTCACTTAGCACTTCCTGCGCGCTCAGTCTAACCTTAATGGTAGATCCGTCTTTTCGAGTCCACTCCGCCTCCACAGGATCCACCGCGCCATCCTGTGATTTTCCTAGAAGCTGCGCCCGCTTCGCTGGATCAGCAAATGTACTGCCGGCCAGATTAACCTCCAGTAATTCTTCCTTGGAGGGATATCTCAACATCTTCAGCAGCGCCTGATTTATGTCGAGAAATGCACCTTCAAGGTCACAGCGGCAAATACCATAACTTAAGTTCCCCGCCAAGGCGCGATACTGGGCCCGCAATCGCCGTAACTCCCGCTCCGCCCGGTCCCGCTCATGACGCAGTGATCGCTCGTTCAGGGCCCTGCGAACAGCTACTGGCAGATGCCCGATGGCGTCTGTATGCACGCAGTCAAATGCCCCTCTGAGCATAAGATTTGCCGAGTCCTCTTTGGATATATTGTCCACCAGCAGGATGAGCGGCAGGTCTTTTGGGAGTTCAGTCGCTAAGGCACAGACATCGCCTCCGTTTGCCTCTGCACTATGCTGGCAAACTGCGATATCGAATGATTGTCGCTGAGGATGATTAACTAGCTGGTTTGCGTCTGTGACGACATGAGCATCTACCGCAAATCCGACGCGCTTCAATTCCTGCACGTTTCGCTCGACCAGCGACTGATCGCCATGAGCAAAAATAATTCGTACCGACGGCCGTCTGGCCTCGTCAATATTCAGAGGCCTGGATGCGACCCGTTTGGCGTTCTCTAGTTTGGATTGCGAAGGCAACGTTTTGACCCCAAACCCTCTTAAAGCAACCGCTTAGAAGCGCCCTTCCGTTCCAGAGGACCACATCGGATAGGCCGGAACAATCGGGCTTTCCCCTTATAGTTAACAACCGGCTACGGGCGTGGTAAACCCACCTGGTACTCCCTAATTGCAGCGACGCAGTCCGCCCCTGTAACCCCGCTGTCATGATAACTGTCTCATTCAGGATGTTCGAGATCGATAGTAATTCGGTACTACAGTAATTCCCTACTTCCCATGGGCTGCCGATTGTGGGACAGTATGGTCCCGGTTGACTCGCCCGAGACGTCCCCCTGGCCCAACGGTTAATCGATTGTGGGTGATCACTCGTGTATAAGAGTTTTTTTGGGCTAAAGAAGAATCCTTTCAACGTAAACCCTGACCCTTCTTATCTTTACCTGACACCTCAAACCAGGCGCACTCTTGATGAATTGACCTATGGCCTCGAGAGCCGCAAGGGCTTAATGCTATTGACCGGCGAAGCTGGAACCGGGAAAACTACCCTAGTCAATCATCTGCTCCTCTGGCTGGGGCATAGGCGCGCCCGCACAGCATTTATCTTTAACTCTCATCTGGACTCCCAGCAGTTGTTTGACTTCATTTTTTCCGAATTTGAAATTCCGGTTACTCCTCAAGCGAAAGCCAACCCCTTATTGGCCTTTAATGATTGGTTGTTGGCTCGCTACAGGGCGAATGATTTGGTCGTTCTGATCGTTGACGAAGGGCAGGGATTGCCTATCCATGTACTCGAAGAGATTCGCCTTTTATCGAACATGGAACTTCCCAACGAAAAGTTACTGCAAATTATCCTGGTCGGCCAGCCTGAACTGGATGCGAAATTGAGGCGTCCGGATCTGCGACAGCTTCAGCAGCGCATCGGCCTGCGCTGCAAGACGGCGCCGCTTACGTTGGAAGAAGTCGCGGGGTATATCGAAAATCGGCTCCATACGGCGGGTTCGGGGAACAATGTGGTCTTCGAGGCTGATGCCGTCGAGGCGGTTCACAATTATTCTGTCGGTATCCCGAGAGTCATAAATTTGCTGTGCGAGAACGCGCTGATCAGTGCCTATGTAGAACATAGCAACGTGATTTCTGGGGCATTGGTTGCGGAAGCCGCGCGTGAATTGCAGTTCGACACCTTCCGGCCGGTAGCGCCGCCCCGATTGCGCACTATAAGTGCGCCGTCAGATGTAGCCGCCGACTTGCATTCCATTTTGGCCAAAATTAAAGCGGACGCCGACGCGTGGCAAGAGAAGCCCAAGGCTACGCCTTATCTCGTAAGTGCCCAAAAAGCCGTCATCAATCATCAGGGCGATGCATTCAGCGCCGGGGACTCCGAAACAACCGGCACCAGGGTAAATATCCCCCCAGCTTCCAAATCACCAAGCCCTGCATACGCAGCGCCGCGAGTGCGCGTCTGGGAACGTGATCCCAAGGCACATTTCTTCTCCGCGAATCTAGCTTCAGCTCGCGCGTTGCGCGCTATCAATAATCTTCGAGCTTCTCTGGAACCAGCCATTGGCTCGATCAAGAAATACAATCTCGAGGAAAAACTGAGGCTGTACGCCAAGCTTGTCCGGATTCATGGGTACGAACCAACGCTTCGCTCCATCCGAAATCTGAAGTTGCAAACGAGCATGAGACAAGGCGCGAAACGCGTTCACGTCCACGGAATAAAACCCGCAATGCGGCCGGTTGGAGGCTTGGACTTAAATAGCAAATTAAGAAAGCATGTGCAAACTGTCCGGAGCGTTACTGGACCGCGTCTAGCCAGTTTGAGGGCTCACATCAAAACGGGCATTCACACTGTTCGAAATCGTGTGACTCCGTTGGTAGATTCGCTACTGGGTTGGTGGCAACGTAATTTTAACGAAGAGGCTTACGGGAAAACGTTAATTGCGAGTTCTTTGGCTTTTTGTCTGCTGCTTGGGATCCTTCTCGGGATGAACCTGGCACAAGCGTCGCAGCATTCTGGCCGGATAATAATTCGCAGCGCGGGGATTTTGTTGTGTGGCCTTTATCTGGCCGCGGGACTTCCGATTTTAGTGCGAGCTCGTCACAAGCTTTGGGCTGACACCTCCGTGGTGTTGGCCAGAGCCTGGCGTTGGCTATGCGCTCCGATAGCGATGCGGAGCCGGGTATCTCCGATGGAGACCCGAGCGCTTAGCTCAGTCGCGGGAAAGATACACACTCACCGGCGAGCGTGATGCTGTAAGCGGCCTGTTTTATCGCGACTCGCCATTTACCGATCCAGCTAGATCAAGCTGGACATCCACGACGGGCTTAACCTTTAGCAAGAAATTACTCGGATTTTTCAAACCCCACGCTATGTAAGGAACTTCGAAAGCTGCCGTCCCTTTCCACTGCCCTGCTGTTAGCGTTGCTTGAGTGGGCACGTCGAGCTCGTGATCAGTCCCGTGCAAAGAAAATATTCCATGAAGCTTCAAACTGGAATTTCCCTGCGCAACCACGGTCCCGTCGGCGTGATCTGGCCGAAACACCACCTCAGAATATTGGCCGCTTTCGAGTATTTCTTTGTGCATCCGCCGGTCTCGACTGTCGTTACCGCTCTCGCCCGAAGTAGCATCCACCACAATTTCGCCGCTGGCTTTTCCCGTTGTGGGGTCGACCGACAAGGTTCCGCGCTTCACGTGAAACGTTCCGTGCACCGTATGTAAACTGGATTCCACACTCCAATGCACGGTGCTTTTTACGGGGTCCACAGACAAAACAATTTGCTCCGCGGCTCGTGTCGCGTGTGAACTTTGCTGCGAAGGAGCAGCTTGGCGGCCCGGCATCGCTACACCGAGAAGCACAACCACAGCGAAACAATTCCTTAGCGCATACATCATCTTTGGAAATCCTGACTCATGCCGCCAGAAATCTCCAGCCGAGTAACGCGCCCGTGACGGCAAAGTGCGCCGGCGAAGTTTCGCCCACGTGAATGGATATCAATCGCGCGAAAACCTCGGGATTATGTCTAAAAACGGTTAGAGTTCTGCGACGAAGACGGGTGCGTCCATCAAGCAACAACAACAGTCGCGCCATAAACGTCGGACGCCGGGCAAACTGGCGATGAGCTTTTTGATAGAAGTCCAGGCAGTTTTTCTCCATGGCCTCAGCCAGCGCCACCGCTTGATGAAAGCTCAGGCTCAATCCTTCGCCGGAAATGGCATCAACGCTTCCCGAAGCATCCCCAATGAGCGCCACATTGCCACGACAAACCCGCTTCAGCTGATGCATCGTTGTAATCGTGCCGCGCGCCGGCCTCGAAAGCCTTTCACCGTTCAATCGATTTGCCAGTTGCGGAAATTCTTTAAGAGCAACTCGAATGTCGCGACTTTCGTTTCGAGATGCCATCACCACGCACACTTCATTCGCGGATACTGGCGTAACGTAAGCTTGCGCGTTCTCAGCCCAATGAATTTCCACATATTCCGACCAGGGCGCAACATCGAAGTGTGCGCGCCACGCTAGTCGAGATTGTTTTTGGTTGCAAGAATCTAACCCAGCCCATCGCCTGACCCGCGATTGGCCGCCGTCCGCGCCTATGATCCATTTGGCCGGGATGAAGTCTCCCCCCGCAAGGCTTACGCCATTTTCCCGGATGCCGGTCACCGGCGTTTCCCAAAGAAACTGAACGCCCAGAGCCACTGCCTGATTCAACATTTTTTTGTGGAGTATGGGGCGGCGCAATCCCAGCCCCAGTCCAGTCGGAAAACAGGCTGTTGCCGACTTTTCTTTTTCCAGAAATTTTATTCCCTGGAGGGGATACCCCTCACCTGGCGCAATCTCCACGCCAAGTTGTAGCAACGCGGCAATCGAATCGGGCATCAATCCCTCGCCGCACGGTTTATCAATCGGGGGTTTGTTTCCATCTGCGACCACCACATGGAAACCACGACGTCGCGCCGCGATTGCTGCAGCTAAACCCGCAGGACCGCCTCCGATCACGAACACATCCGTGCCATTGACCATAAATCGTCCGCTTTCCTCGTGCTTAAGTAACCACTTGGAGGGTTGTTGTTAATGATGCCGCAAAGCGGGCACAAGATGCTTTGGCGTAAAGAACTTTGTCACTGGTATATAAGCTATATTAATCTGATGATTGAAAAGTATTAATTTGATCTATATGTGCTTTGGGCTCATTCTGAGTTCACGGATCAGCTTGTTACTGGGCTGGTCTGGATAAGTCGGGGACGTGGGGATCGCTTCACAAGTCCACTAAATTAATTGTGCGCATAAAGGCATCGATAGTGCAAATGGAGAAAAATTAATTGAGCGACTCGCTCCCCAGACCTCGTAGTCACACGCTTGTGGATGGCGCCAACCGTTCCCCGGCGCGCGCAATGCTACGCGCGTCCGGCATGAATAATGGAGACTTCAAGAAGCCACTTATTGGGGTGGCCAACACATGGATTGAAATCGGCCCGTGTAACTATCATCTTCGCGAGTTGGCCAAACATGTGAAGGACGGAATTCGCGCCGCTGGTGCTGTCCCGCTGGAGTTCAATACCGTGTCGATTTCCGACGGCATCACCATGGGCACGGAAGGCATGCGCGCGTCGCTTATCAGCCGTGAAGTGATCGCTGATTCCATCGAGCTGGTCACCAGAGGCAATCTCTTCGACGCCCTCATCGTGCTGGTGGGCTGCGACAAAACCATTCCGGCGGGCATTATGGCATTGGCTCGCCTGAATATTCCCGGGATGATTTTGTATGGCGGTTCAATCGCCCCGGGCCAGTTTGAAGGTCACTCCGTCACCATTCAGGATGTCTTCGAGGCTGTGGGCACTTATGGCCGCGGGGAAATGAGCGAGGAGCGTTTGACCGCGCTAGAAAACGTCGCGTGTCCGGGAGCTGGCGCCTGCGGCGGCCAATATACCGCCAATACCATGGCGTTGGTTTGCGAATTTCTTGGAGTGGCGCCTATGGGACTTTCCAGCACGCCTGCGACGAACGATGCAAAAGCCGAAACCGGTCGTCGCGCCGGAGAACTCGTCGTGGACCTTCTTCGCAGAAATGTTTTGCCATCGCAAATCATAAACAAGACCTCCATTGAAAACGCCATCGCCGGTGTAGCGGCCACAGGCGGCTCAACCAACGCCGTCCTGCACTTGCTGGCCATCGCCAATGAGGCGAAGCTTTCTTTGTCCATCGACGATTTTGACCGCATCAGTTCGCGTGTTCCGATTCTTGCCGATTTAAAACCTGGGGGGAAATTTGTCGCTACCGACCTATACGCAGCAGGCGGCACTGCGCTCGTCGCAAAGCGCCTGCTTGAAGCTGGATTATTGCGTGGAGATTCCATCACCGTTACCGGCCGCACCATCGCTGAAGAAGGCAACGCCGCAAAAGAAGCGCCCGGACAGGAAGTCGTTCGCAAGTTGAACGCGCCGCTGAAGCCCACCGGCGGCCTGGTGATCTTGAAAGGCAATCTCGCTCCTGAAGGGTGCGTGGTCAAAGTCGCGGGTCACAATATTCAAAACTTCAGAGGTACTGCTCGTGTTTTTGATAGTGAAGAAGCGGCGTTCCAAGCGGTGGAGAACCGCTCCGTTAAAGCCGGGGACGTCATGGTAATTCGTTACGAGGGGCCCAAAGGCGGCCCGGGAATGCGCGAGATGCTCGCGGTTACCGCGGCGTTGGTTGGCGCCGGCTTGGGCGACAGCGTTGCACTTCTGACCGACGGCCGGTTTTCTGGCGCAACACATGGGCTCATGGCTGGTCACGTTGCTCCTGAGGCAGCTAACGGTGGCCCTATCGCCGCCGTCGCCGAAGGCGATACCATTGTTTTTGATCTGCCATCGCGCACCTTGAATTTGGAAATAACTAATGCGGAAATGCAAAGAAGGCTGGCCTCTTGGCGCGCCCCTGCGCCGCGCTACGCTTCTGGCGTGATGGCCAAGTATGCGCTGCTGGTTTCTTCATCAGCGCTGGGAGCCATTACCGTTGTTCCGCAAATATTGCCGTCCGCTCTGCAACCTGGGACGAGTGCGAGGACCTTATGAAGCTAACCGGCGCGGAAATTCTTTGTGAATCGCTGACCAGGCTCGGCGTGAAGCACATCTTCGGCTATCCCGGCGGCGCGATTTTGCCGGTCTACGACGCGCTGGGAAAATCTAAGTTGCACCACGTACTGGTGCGTCACGAACAAGGCGCCACGCATATGGCCGATGGTTACGCGCGCGCCAGCGGCGAAGTAGGCTGTGCGATGGCCACTTCCGGCCCTGGTGCGACAAATATGGTCACAGGTATTGCTACGGCCATGCTTGATTCTTCGCCGGTTGTCTGTATAACCGGCCAAGTGAGCAGCAAGGTTCTGGGTTCCGATGCGTTTCAGGAAATCGACATCACCGGCATCACCATGCCGATTACCAAGCACAACGTGGTGGTGACCCGCGCCGAGGATATTGCTCGCACCGTTCGTGAAGCGTTCCTGATCGCCGCATCCGGGCGTCCCGGGCCAGTTCTGGTGGACATCACCAAGGATGCGCAGCAGGCTTCCTGCGAATTTGATTGGGATGCTTCGGCTCCAAAGCTACCGCCAAAACGTCAGCGCATAAATTACGACCAGGCGGAGTTCGATCGCGCGGTCGAATTGCTAAACTCCGCAAAGCGTCCACTAATCCTCGCTGGACACGGCATCATCGTTTCGGGCGCGATGAAAGCATTCGAGCAATTCGTGCGTGCTGGAAATTACCCGGTAGCCATGACGCTGCTCGGCATCGGCTGCTTCCCTGCCAAAGATTCTCTGAACCTTGGCATGATGGGCATGCACGGCGAAGCCTGGGTCAACAACGCCATCCAGGAATCCGACCTCCTGATTGCCGTGGGAATGCGCTTCGATGATCGCGTCACCGGCGATTTGCGCACCTACGCGAAAAACGCCCGCAAGATTCACATCGAGATTGATCGTGCAGAGATCAACAAGAATGTGCCGGTGGACGCGGCGCTCGTTGGCGACGCGCGTGAAGTTCTGGAGAAACTCACTCCACACATCAAGACGCGTGACCACGGCGTGTGGCTCCGCCATATTCAGGAATCCAAGGGCGATTCCGCCGTGCGTGATATTCAAAGCCTGCCCGATAACGGTCATCTCTACGCCGCCCACGTCATCAACGACATCTGGAAAGAGACTCGCGGCGAAGCCATCGTGGTCACCGATGTTGGCCAGCACCAAATGTGGGAAGCGCAGTATTACCACCACAATTTGCCGCGCACCCTGATTACTTCCGGCGGTCTCGGCACCATGGGTTTCGCACTGCCGGCTGCTATCGGCGTTAAATTTGCCAAGCCTGATGCGGAAGTGTGGGTGGTCGTCGGGGACGGCGGATTTCAGATGACCATGAGCGAACTCGCCACCATCGTGCAGGAAAAAATCAACATCAAGATCGCCATCATCAACAACGGCTTCCTGGGCATGGTCCGTCAATGGCAGGAATTTTTCTATGACAAACGCTATGTCGCGACTCCGCTTGTTGCTCCCGATTTTGCCGCTCTGGCCAACGCGTTTGGCATCCGTGGCGAACGCATCTCGACTCGAAATGAAGTAATACCGGCCATTCGCGTCGCGCGCCAATCCAACGAAACAGTACTCTTCGATTTTCGCGTGGAGCAGGAAGACTCCGTTTACCCCATGGTTGCAGCCGGCGCTTCCCTTCACGACATGATTCGCCGACCGGATAGTCCGCTGGTGGAGACGGCGACTGAGCCATGAAAAAAGTAGAGGAAACCATGCAAACACTCGTCGCTTACGTGGAGAACAAGCCAGGCGTACTCAACCGCGTTTCTTCTCTGGCCCGGCGTCTGGCAATCAATATCGATTCCCTGACTGTAGGCCCCACGGAAAACGAGGAAATCGCACGCATGACCATCGTCGCGCACACCGACGAAAAGGGCGCCCACCGACTGGAGGCCAGTCTTGAAAAATTGGTGGATGTGCTGCTGGCTGAAAATATTTCCAACCGCTCCATCCTTGAACGCGATTTGGCACTGATTAAAGTTCTGGCCGACCAGAAAAATCGCCCGCATCTTATGGAATTGATCAAAGTGTTCAGGGCCCGGGTCGTGGACGTTGCGCCAGAATCGCTGATCCTGGAAGTTTCCGGCACCGTCGATAAGATTGACGGCCTGCTTGAAGTCTTGCGGCCCTTTGGCGTTTTGGAAATGGCCCGTACCGGAAGAATTGCCATGACCCGCGGAGGCGATTTGCTTCGTCCGCCGGTTGCTAACGAACCAGAAGTTTCTGCAAATTCAGAGAATCGCGCCGGAACAACAGTCACGAACTGAAGAAAATTTTGAACGCTATCGTAATTCTGTTGACCACATAGAATTTATCGCGGCTGCGCAGGCCGCCCAAGGAAAAACATGGCAAAACTCTATTATGACGATTCCGCAGACTTATCACTCATTCAGGCAAAAAAGGTAGCCATCATCGGCTACGGCTCGCAGGGACACGCACACGCCTTGAACCTGCGCGACAGCGGCGTGTCTGTACGAGTCGGCCTGCAGCCCGGCAGTTCCTCGCGCGCCAAAGCCGAAAAGGATGGTTTGACGGTCAACACACCGGCCGAAGCGGCCGCGTGGGCGGACGTCATCATGATTCTCGCGCCCGATACCAAGCAGCCCAAGCTGTATCACGAAGCAATCGAACCCCATCTCAAAGCGGGTAAGACCCTGATGTTCGCGCACGGTTTCAACATCCGTTTCGGCGCCATCAAACCGCCGGCGTCCGTTGACGTATCCATGATCGCTCCCAAAGCACCTGGGCATCGGGTACGCGAAGTATTCAGCGAAGGTGGCGGCACTCCGGCACTTCTCGCCGTGGAGCAAGATGCCAGCGGGACAGCAAAAGACTTAGCGTTGTCCTACGCCAAAGCTCTCGGAACCACCCGCGCAGGCGTGCTGGAAACCACCTTCACCGAAGAAACGGAAACAGATCTCTTTGGCGAGCAGGCGGTCTTGTGCGGCGGCGTGAGCGAACTCATCAAAGCTGGCTTTGAAACTCTAGTCGCAGCCGGATACCAGCCCGAGGTCGCCTATTTTGAATGCATGCACGAATTAAAACTGATCGTGGACCTGATTTACCGCGGTGGTCTAAGCTACATGCGCTATTCCATCAGTGACACTGCGGAGCAAGGCGATTACAGTGCCGGGCCGCGCATCATCAATGCCAAGACCAAAGAAGAAATGCGTAAAATTCTCGCCGAGATTCGCGACGGCAGCTTCGCCAAAAAATGGATTGAGGAAAACGAGCAGGGCTGCCCCAACTTTCTGGCTACCAGACAGCGCGAGCAAACCCATCCCATCGAGCAGTTGGGTCCGGAGCTTCGTGCCATGATGCCGTTTCTCCAGCCAATCACCGCTCCAGGCTTGGCTAAACCCGCGGCAGCCAGCAAAAAGTAATTAAACTAAATTGTAATTTTTTTGGCTATTCCTGGCCCTTGGTATTGACAGACCGGTAAATTTGAATAATTCTCGGGCGCAATGAAATCCAAGCGTCAGAATCAGAATTCTACTCCCCCTCTTCCGGAACGTATTGATCTACTCAGTATCAAACGCCAGGAAATCATACGCCCTATCCTTGAGCATCCGCGCGAATACGTGTTGCTCAGCGTGCGCGCACTAGCCCAACGGCTGGGCACCGATCCAGCGACCATCGTGCGTATTGTTCGTGGCCTTGGGTTCGAAAGTTACCGCGATTTCCAACATCATCTCCACGAGTTATCACTCGCGTTTGCCACTTCTCTGGATACCATGCGTGCAGGCGGCCAGGACGGCGGCATGCCTGGCTATATTCGCGAAGCCCTCGAGCAGGACATAAAAAATCTCCAGGGCTTGAAGAATAGTCTGGACGCGCGTCGCTTGGTTGCTTTAGCCAAGCGAATTTATGCCGCGCGTAAAATCATTCTAATTGCCGGGGACCTGGCCGCCTACCTGGCGCACTATTTCGAATACCAGACCAGCGTGGTCGGCTTACCCGTGTTCGCGGCCACTTCCTACGGACGAATCGCTCATCTGGCGCGTACGGCAACCAAGCAGGACTTAGTCATCGCTATCAGCTTCCGCCGCGGACTGCGTCAGACCGTGGAAGGCGCGCAATTAGCGCGGGCTAAAGGTGCATACTGCGTCGGGATAGCGGATACGTTTCTTTCGCCGCTGGCCCGGATATGCGACGAAATATTTTTAGCTTCCGTAGAATCCACTTCTTTTGCTGCTTCGTTTACAGCGCCCATAGCGCTCTTGAATGCCATCATCGTGACCTGCGCACAATATCGGCGCGCGGAAACAATGATGGTGGTGAAAGAGCTGGCTGAGGAACAGCGTAAAGGTTTTCGCTGGTACACAGCATAGAGTCCGCCATCCTCGCTAAATCAAGCTTTTTCCAAAACACTTCGGTGCGGATATTATCTGAGCGTCGACGCGCGGGAAATGCGTGCGCGCAGATAATCTATCTGTTACGTGAGGCGTGCCGGCACACGAAGCCATGGGCAGTTAATTTTCTGGAGGGATTTGAAACTTGAAGAATAAACGAAGGTTTGTGCTATGGACGTTTTTGTTTGTGTTCGTAAACGTTGGCATAGCACGGGCTCAATCCACGTCCACGCTGACTGAGCGCATCCAACGCGTCATCGGCCGTCCGGAATTCGCGCACGCAAATTTCGGCATTGAGTTTTACTCACTGGACTCCAGCAAAATCATTTACGCCTTGAACCCGGAGAAATTGTTTGTTCCTGCTTCGACGACGAAACTTCTCACCGAAGGCACGCTCCTCGCCAAGCTCGGCGCGGACTACCGCTTTCACACGAGGATTTATCGCACCGGCCCGGTCGATTCCAAGGGAAAGCTCAAGGGAGATTTAATCCTGGTGGCCAGTGGCGACCCCGACCTCTCGAACCGCATGCAGTTGGATGGCACGCTTGCGTTCGTAGACGAAGATCATTCTTACAACGGTCCCGCATTGCCTGGCGACCCGCTCGCTGTGATCAAGGAACTCGCTGGAAAAATCTCTGCAAAGGGAATTAAACGAATTGACGGCCGGCTGCTCATCGATGCCAGCCTTTTACCCGATGGTCCGCGCGAAGGCGGCACCGACGTGGTCATATCTTCCATCATGGTGAATGACAACGTGATCGACCTCGTCGTCAGACCCGGAGTGAAGAGCGGAGACGCGACCAATCTCGAATACTTGCCACATACGTCCTACGTTAACTTTGTCAATCACGTCACCACCGGGGCGCCAGATTCAAAACCCAATCTTGAATCACCTGAAGTCGAATTTAACGAAGATGGCAGCATAGTCGCGACCGTGACTGGCAGTTTACCGGCCGGCATCGCGCCGCAAACCGCGGCCTTTGCGGTTCCATCTCCCACCATCTTTGCCTCCACCGTTCTGCGCGAGGCTCTCGTTTCCTCCGGCGTCCAGTTCAAGTTCAAAAAAGGCGCTGCGACCCGACCGCCGGATTTCGTTGAGTACTCGAAATTGTATGTGCCCGAAAACATGGTGGCCGAACATGTCTCAGCACCTTTATCCGAGGAAATCAAAGTCACTTTGAAAGTCAGCCAGAATCTTCACGCGGGTATGGGACCGTACCTGCTCGGAACCTTGGTCGCCAAAGACACCAAAAATCCGTTGGCCGCAGGTTTCCGCGTAGAGCGCGAGTTTTTGCAATCTGCAAACCTCGATCTTTCCGGCGCCTCCCAGGGCGATGGTGCCGGTGGCGATTGGGCAGATCTCTTTTCTCCGGATTTTATGGTTCTCTACCTGACCTACTGGAGCACACGCCCCGACTACCAGGTATTTTTAAAAGCTTTGCCGGTGCTAGGCAAGGATGGAACTTTAGCCACGATTCAAAAGGACTCTGCCGGCGCGGGCCACGTTTTCGCAAAAACGGGGACGTTCAACTCTCAGGACAAGCTCAACGGAAAAGGGATGTTGAACGCCAAAGGATTGGCAGGGTATGTCACCACTAAATCCGGGGAGCGATTGGTCTTCGCCGCCTACGTAAACCACGTGGCGCTACCAGACGATCCAGAGGCTGCCCAGCAGGTCGCCGGGCAAGCATTGGGAGAAATAGCAGCAGCGGCTTACGATGCAGACCTAAAGTAGTGTGGGTTCACCCGACGAGGGCTATTCCCGGCGGTTAGAACTGCCGATTTAAGCAATCTTAAGTCAGAGCAAGCTTGCCCAGCTCAGCGACGCGACGTTCGAAGGTCATTTCCACCAGGCCGCGCTTCCCGTAGTAGCGCAACACAATCTTGTGTCCCGGTTCAATCTTAGCCCGAGCCCTGATCAACGCGTCCGACATTTCTACCCAGTCGCCGGTTACCAGGTAGGTGCCTTCCCAGCCGCGCAGTTCGAATCGGCCGTCATGCCGTAGAGTCAGCGGGACCGCCGAGCACTTTATCGCCTTGCCGGCCAGCTTGGCCGCGGAGCACTCATAGCGGCCGGATACATCCACGCTGTCCGCCGCAGCCCGGGGAGCCGAAGCTACCAGAGACAAAAAGAGGAACGCCAGGATCCAGGTTCGGTTAACAAAGTACCGCATTGCATCTCCCGCCAGATGGCACAACCTAACTCGGATGCGCGATCACTTCCGGTAATGCATGCTAGCCGCCACCAAAACTCACTATAACGGCGTTACAACAATTGGACTTACAACTTCTGCAAAAATGGGCAGTGGACTTAATGGAACATTCTGTGTCTCGCGAGAAGCCAACTTGTGCAAAATTCTGCGGTACTAAAACGTTCGTCCAGTACGGCCTATACTACTGTGTCGGCAACTCCAAACTGGCCTGCCCGTCCTTACGGGGATCAGATGCGCCGTAATTGACTCCGGTCGCAAACTCTCTGAGAACCGCTTGCCCTCCACCCATGACGCTGGAAAAAGGTCCCCGCAAGTCTATTTTGTGACCCTTGCCGGTCAGTTCGTTGCGTACATTGCCGGCGAACCGGTTCTCCAGCGACACGTCGCAGCCGCCAAATGTGCGTTTAGAGAATCTGGGTGCCTCCAGTGCCGCCTGAATGTTCATTTTGAAGTCCGCAATATTCGCCACAAATTGCGCATGGGCCTGCGACTGATTCCACCCGCCCATGATTCCAAATGCCAGCCGGGTGTCCCCTTTCTGGGCGAACGCCGGGATTATCGTATGCAGGGGTCGCTTTCGCCCAGCCAGTGCATTCGGGGATGCGGGATCAAGCGTAAATAGCCCGCCCCGATTGTGCAGCGCGAACCCGGTACCGGCAGCCACGATGCCCGAGCCGAACGCGTCGAAGTTGCTCTGGATCAGCGACACCATATTCCCTTCGCGATCCACCACGCTCAAATATGTCGTATCCGTGCCGCCGCGCAGCTCGCCCGCCGACACATCACAATTAGCACGCGCCGGGTCGATCAATTTCGCTCGCCGATCAGCCCATTCTTTAGAAAGCAATGTAGACACCGGCAATTTTTGTCGCCTGGGATCTCCGATGTACTTCGCCAAATCCGCGTAGGCCAACTTCTTAGCCTCAATCATGGTATGAAGTGCGTTCGCGGAACCGAACTCCCAATTTTTCTGGCCTAGCGGAAATTTCTCCATAATGTTCAGCATTTCCAGCGCGGCCAGTCCTTGGCCGTTAGGCGGCAATTCGAACACTGTCCAGTCGCGATAGGTAGTTGAAATCGGTTCCACCCATTCACTCGAATATTCCGCCAGATCCTGCGCGGTCATCACTCCGCCATGGTGCTTCATGCTCTCAAGAATTTTTTTGGCGATTTCGCCTTTATAAAATGCGTCTCTTCCGTGAGCAGCGATCTGCTGCAATGACCAAGCCAGATCAGCGTTACGAAAAACTTCCCCCACTCGCGGCGCGTGATCCTGAATCAAATATGTTTGAGAAGCCGAACTATCTCCACGCAGGAGGTCCGTTTCTGCGGCCCAAACAGCGGCGGTCAATTCGGGCACGGGGAAACCATCCTGAGCAATCTTTATTGCCGCTGCCAGGTCTTCACCTAATTTCTTGCGACCAAATCTGTCTGCCAGCTTTTGCCATCCGTCGACGGCGCCTGGAACCGTCACAGCGTAAATGCCGTGCTGCGGCATATCCCGCAATCCATGGTTATGCAGAAACTCGATGGTGAGATCTTTAGGCGCCCAGCCGCTGGCATTCAGGCCATATAGTTTGTTTGCTTTCACGTCGTAGACGATCACAAAAAGGTCGCCTCCGATGCCGTTCATCATCGGGGCAACTACAGACATGGCCGCATTCGCTGCTATCGCAGCGTCCACCGCGTTGCCTCCGTGTTCCAGAATTCGCACGCCTGCTTGCGCCGCCAAAGGTGATTCCGCGGCCACAATGCCATCGCGCGAAATCACCATCGAACGCCCCTGAGAGCGATCCTGAGCCTGCAAAGGAAAGAGTGGCATAAGCCAGAAAATATAAACCGAAAACCTGAATAATTTAGAAACCTTCATCTTGCTCCCATGATCTTGACCAGCATCTATTCGTCATCACTGCTCAACGCACAAATTTGTCCGTGGACTATACACCTTCGACCACGCTTTTTATAGCTGGCGACTCTTAGATCGATGCCTACGTGCTCGCCCGTTGCCGTCTACCATCTTCAAACGATTGGCATTTGGCTCCAGACACTCTAGAATCCAAGGGCGCGGGTTGTGTTCTAAAAGCTTTGCCTGTGAGTAAACGCCTTTTGCACCGCGCGGGAGAATCTTCTTTGCCGCAACAGCCGCGAGAACCGCAGAAACCGCAACAACAAAGCAGCCCAGCCGCGCAGACGGTTTCCGTGCCAGACGCCAATAACGCCGAAATCGACGCTCTCTTAAACGGCCGTCACACCGATCCCTTCGCGCTTCTCGGCCCGCATCCGGTGCCGGGCGGCTGGGTCATTCGATTTTTTATTCCCTGGGCAGCGGAAGCCAGCATCGACATCGCTCCGGGCCAGCCCGTACTCAACAGCATGAAAATTACCGACGCGGTGAAAGTTCGTCCGGAGGGGTTTTTCGAAGCACTGTGGCCTTCAAATCAGTCCGCGCCTCCCGCGCCCGGTAGTTACAAGATTCGGGGCAGAACACACCACGGTGAAGCCTTTGAAATGTATGACGCGTATTCCTTCCCATACCTCCTGAGCGAATTCGATTTATACCTCATGGGTGAGGGCCGTCATTACGACACCTATGAGAAACTTGGCGCGCACATAAAGACGGTTCAGGAAGTTCGTGGCGTGAATTTCGCAGTCTGGGCTCCCAGCGCCCGGCGCGTCAGCGTGGTCGGGGATTTCAATCGCTGGGATGGCCGTGTGAACGTGATGCGTGCGCGCGGCTCTTCGGGTATTTGGGAACTTTTCGTCCCCGAGTTAAACGAAGGCTCCATCTATAAGTACGAAATCATCGGCCCCAACGGCGACATGCTTCCGCTGAAAGCCGATCCCTACGCTTTTCGCGCCGAGTTGAGACCCAACACCGGTTCCATCGTGGCCGACCTGGATAAATACAAATGGAATGACACCAAATGGATCAAGGAACGGCCTCAGAAAAATTGGTTCGAATCGCCGGTTTCCATCTACGAGGTGCATCTGGGCGCCTGGCGCCGCGTCCCCGAAGAAAACAATCGCTGGCTGACCTACAAAGAACTCAGCGATCAGCTTATTCCTTACGTAAAAGAACTCGGCTACTCCCACATCGAATTGCTTCCAATCATGGAGCATCCCTTCGACGGCTCCTGGGGCTACCAGACCCTCGGCTATTACGCCACTACCAGCCGCTATGGTTCGCCCACAGACTTTATGGATTTCGTCGATCGTTGTCACAACGCCGGAATAGGAGTCATCCTCGACTGGACTCCCGCCCATTTCCCTCGGGACTCCTACGGCCTGGCGCAGTTTGATGGAACCCACCTCTTCGAGCACTCTGACCCGCGACAAGGCGCACAACTCGATTGGGGCACTCTCGTCTATAACTACGGCCGCAATGAAGTCCGCAATTATTTGATCTCCAACGCCCTGTTCTGGCTGGACAAATATCACATCGACGGACTGCGCGTGGACGCTGTGGCTTCCATGATTTATCTGGATTACTCCCGAAAGCCCGGTGAATGGATTCCCAATAAATTTGGCGGCCGCGAAAATCTGGAAGCCGTTGACTTCCTGAAGCGCCTGAATGAAATCACCTTCGAGCGCTTCCCCGGCATTCTCACTATCGCTGAGGAGTCCACCGCGTGGCCAAGCGTCTCGCGCCCCACCTATCTGGGCGGCCTGGGCTTCAGCATGAAGTGGAACATGGGTTGGATGAACGACACCTTGAGGTACTTCTCCGCCGACCCCGTCCATCGCAAATACGAACACAACAAGCTGACCTTCTCATTGATCTACGCCTTCACTGAGAACTTCGTGCTGCCCTTTTCCCACGATGAGGTTGTTCACGGCAAAAATTCCCTGCTCCATAAAATGCCCGGCGACATGTGGCAGCAGTTCGCTAACCTGCGCCTCCTCTACGCCTATCAGTATGCGCATCCTGGCAAGAAACTCCTGTTCATGGGCGAGGAATTCGGCCAGCGTCAGGAATTCAGCGAAGCTCGGAGTCTCGACTGGCATCTGCTTCAATGGGAATCCCATCGCGGGCTTCAGCGCCTCGTCGGTGACCTGAACAAGCTGTATGCGCAGGAACCCGCGCTCCACGAAGTGGACTTCGACTGGCCAGGCTTCGAATGGATCGATGCCAACGACGCCGACAACAGCATCTTTTCCTTCGCCCGGCACGGCAAGGCTCCAAAAGACCTTATCGTCGTGATCCTCAACGCCACCCCTGTTTTGAGGGGTAGCTACCGCATCGGCGTGCCTCAACCGGGCTTTTACGTGGAAGCCTTGAACACCGACTCCGCTATATATGGCGGTTCGAACGCTGGTAACCTTGGCGGCGTGCAGGCGGAGGCCGTACCCCATATGGGTCGGCCCTATTCTCTCACCCTGACCGTGCCGCCTTTGGGCGCGTTGTTCCTGAAGTGGACGCCGGAAGTCACCCCGAAAGCCTGATCCAACCTGGCTCCCAGGCCGGGCCGGGTTTCAAATTCCAAAGATCGTTGCCGTAAATAAAAGCGACTCCGGAAACATTTCCCTGGCACACCTCGTATGTATAGGCAGTGCCGGGGAGGCATCTACTCTATGTTCAATCGCACAAAACTTTTCGCAGGCCTCAGCCTGTTATCCGTCATGGCCGTACTGGCATGTGCCTCGGTGGCACTCGGCCAATCAGGGTCTACCAAAGACCGCTGGCTGCATGTCCGGGTCATCAACTCCGACAACAAGGGCGAAACCGTGCGGGTGAACATTCCGCTCGAATTGGCGGAAAACGTCCTGCCCACCATTAATAAAAACCACCTGCACAACGGCAAAGTGACCATCGATCAGGCGCACATGAATGACGTCGACGTGCGCGCTCTCATCAACGCGATTCGCACCGCGAAGGACGGAGAATATGTCACCGTCCAGGGCACCGATCAGGATGTCCGCGTCGCCAAAGAGGGGGGGCGGCTGTTGGTCCACGTGAAAGACAACAAGGGTTCTAAGTCAAATAAATCCGACGTAGATATCAAAATTCCCATGCACGTGATCGACGCACTATTCAGCGCCGGCAAAGATGAACTTGACGTCGTCGCCGGGTTGCACGCTCTCGCCTCCTTAGGCGATACCGAGCTGGTCTCCGTGAAAAGCGAGGACAGCACGGTTCGGGTGTGGATGGATTCAAAAAACTCCAGCGATTAATTGCCCTGGCGGGGCCGTGTATCGTTAATGTCTGCGGAAAAGGAGATTTGAGAATATGTTGCTTGCGAAAATCGCTCTTGGCTTAGCTAGCACGGTAGCCTTCGCCGCGATCTACACCTTCCGCGAAGGCGTTATCCGCGTGGATGTCGACGAGTTCCGCGATGGTGGCTCTCACGTCCACCTCTGGGTGCCGGCTGCGGCGGTGCCAATAGCACTGCGCTGCACTCCCAGAGACCACTTGCAGAATGCCGCTGAAAATATCAAACCCTGGATACCTACAATCCGGCAGATAGCAAAGGAACTTGAGAAATATCCGGAGGCAAATCTGGTCGAGGTAGTGGAAGGCACCGATCACGTGCAAATTCGGACCCACGCGGGCAAATTGCAAATCGACATTCATGAACCTGGCGAGTCCGTGCACGTTGCGGTTCCGATAGCCACGCTGGAAGATATCTCCAGCCAACTCACTGAAAATATCCCTGGCGCTTGATATTGAGAGCCTAATGAATTTAGATACGTTTCGATTTTAGGGACGAAAGTCTGCCAAGGGCCGCGGGTGAGCTACTTTATTCCGCGTGTTCCTCTTTGACATCGCTTGGAATGAAATATATCTCTTCAAACATCGCGTTTTTTTGCCATCCCGCTCGCTGCAAGATGCCCCTGCCGTTTTCCACCATACTTGGATGACCGCAAAGGTACGCGGTGGTTTCCGCCGGTTTTAGATCCCACAGGTCGGTGTACTTGCGAACGAGCTCATCGACGCGCCCCGTTTCTCCTGTCCACGCCGTGTCTTCCCACGGCCTACTCACCGTGGTTACAAATTTAAGCCACGGCGCCTCCCCGGCTACTTTCTCCATCTCGTCGCGATAGCCAAACTCCCACGAGCGGCTGCCGCCCTGCAGGCAGTAAAGTTTGTGATCTCCTGGCATGGGGCTGTCGCCGCTCTTCCAATCGCGATAAAGGGTCCGCACATAGCTCACAAAGGGAGCAATTCCGGTAACGGTGGAAAGTAACAGGTGATGTTTTCTGCCGCTGCGTAAATCCAGAGTGAAGCGACCCTTGGCAATCTTGCGGCAAAATAGCTTGTCGCCCTCATTCAATTTGAAGAGATGGGGAGTCAATGCTCCGTGGGGCACCAGTTCCAGAAAAAATTCGAGCGATTGTTCATATGGAGACGACACCAGCGAATACGCTCGCTCGATCCGTTGCCCCTCGAATTCCACTCCGAGCGTCGCATACTGGCCGGCTAAAAATTTAAATGGTCCCCCGGGGTCGACGCGGATAAGCCATAAATCGGGTGAAATGTCCCGCCGCTCGATTATCGTCGCCTCGTAGTGTTTGTCCCCAGGCAGGATTCACCACTCCCGATTCAAATTGAAAATTCGCGCGAACCTGTCATTCGTAGGCCAGGGCCACGACCGGATCATAACTTGCCGCCCGCAGCGCCGGATACGTCGCTCCTGTGGTTGCCCCGACAAAAGCCAGCACTACAGCCGAAAAAATCCACGACGGCGATATCAAAATCGTCAGGCCGGGGTTCGTCTGTTTCAAAATGCCTTGCACCAGAAAGGTAATGGCCATGCCCAGCCCCGTTCCCAGCAGCGTCAAAATAAAAGTTTCTCCCAATAGCATACGCACCACATCGAATCTCGAAAATCCCAACGCTTTCAGAATACCAATTTCACGCGTTCGTTCCATGACCAGCGTATGCATATTCAGCAAGACAACCAGAAAGCTGATCACAATTCCAAGCGCCACCATCGTCCTCGTAAACGGACGCAGTTGCGGAAGATTCGACGAGGTCATTAACGTTACATATTCGGATAATGACCGAACGCTATTTTGCGGATCCAGCTTTAAGATCTCCGCTCGCGCGATCTCGGTATCTCCTTTGCTTCGAACGTAAAACATGGACACCCGCTTGTCCGCGCCAGCAAGATCCTGGGCCGTCTGCAGCGGGATAAAATATCTCGCGCCCTTCCCGTGCGCGACGATTCCGCTCACGGTAAAAACGTGGTTCAGCAGTGTAATCTGACTACCCACTTTCAAATGTTTTGACTGCGCAATGATGTCGTCAGCGATTACTTCGTCGGGTCCCGAGAAGGCGCGGCCATCGCGAAACAAAAACCCGCGACTAAGCGCGTTGAATCGCCTGAAATCGATGCCATAAACCATCACTAAGTTCTTGGGTTCCGTCAAAATTACCGTGGGAGCGACTTCATCTATACCTGGCAGCGCCGCTATCTTGTCACCCAAAGATTCCTGCATGACCGCGCTTGAGAACGCAAAGAATATCGACGAGTTCGGCGGTTGCACGATGATGTCGGCGCCGACCCCTTCCACCCGTTTTCCCCACTCGGAAACCACACCGGAAGTAAGTCCCGCGATCATCAGCACCAAAACTACCTGAATCGCGATAGCGATCACACTCAGGGAACTTCGCAGCGGCCGCGTGGAAATGCTGCCCCAAAACATCTGCAATAATGAAAATCGTCCTTCGAAGGTTTCATTCATGCGTGGAAGCCGCAGTGAACTGAATCGCCGTCATTAAGAAGCGCCAAGGCAGAGCGGACCCTTGTTGCACGATCTCTTCCGAAAGTCGCGCCAAATATTTCGCTCTCATTAAGTTTTGCACACATGTGTTGATAAGTATGTGGAAAAGCGAAGCTGCCTCCCGCCTAAATGCACGCTCATCAATACTCTTCCCCTCTTTGCACAATTTTCGTGCAAGCAGCAAAAAACTTTGAACGTATACTACGGGACTTCCCGAAAAATTAGTGAGCGCGATATGAAGTTCAAAGTTTCCGCGTTCCGCGATGGAACATTGCTCGGTCTAATACCACTTGGGCGGCCGATCGAGGTGAATCTTGATCGGGTCCTTCGAACCCGTGATGTCGTACCACCGCCCGAAGGTTTTCCATCCTTCCGCGACAATTTGTATCTCCACCCTTCCAAGTGGGGCATCTGGAATATGCGCGATTCCCTCACGGTTGGTCTTCACATTCAGCTCGAACTGCTTATTTTTCGTAATTTTGTGTTCTTCAACATACTTCAAATAGACGCTGGCGTTTTCGATAGGACGATCTTTATCGCCGCCGGTGACTTCAATGGTTACGCGAGTGCTTGGCAGAGACCGCTGAGTCTGGCCCTTCGGGATTTCCTGCGAGTTGACGACGCTGGTCGCCACTATGAGCATTGCCAGCAAGCCCGTAAGGCATGCGGCTCGTGTAAAACACAATTTCTTCATACTGATTAAACTATCCTCTACGTAAGCCAGTTGGTGGTCAAGTTTTTCTGAGATTTATTGACGAACCGAAACGTCCGTGCCAGCTTTAATTGACTCGCCGTAATAGCTCCTGTAATTTTGAAGAATCAGGTTATTTTTGTCGCCCACGCGTCACGGTAATCGCAGCCAGCCCGGCTTGTGATTAAGCCTGCAGATTTTCGATTCGAACCAAGAGGAGTACACATGGGTTTCGCCACTAACGCCATCCACGTCGGCCAGGAACCAGATCCGTCCACCGGCGCCATCGTCGCGCCAATCTATCAAACGTCCACTTACGTAAACGAAGAGTTGGGGAAATATAAAGACGGTTACGACTACGCGCGCACCAATCATCCCAATCGAAAGGCTTTGGAGCGCACCATTGCCAAACTCGAAGACGGCCACAGCGCTTACGTATTTACTTCCGGAATGGCTGGCATCGATGCCGTCTTTCGCTTGTTGCGCCCTGGCGACCATGTGGTGCTCTCCGAAGCGGTATACGGCGGGGTTTTTCGGCTCTCCACGCAACTCTTGGTTCACTTTGGACTGGAATTCAGCTTTGTGGACACTTCCTCGTCGGACGCGGTGGTATCGGCCTTCCGGCCCAACACCAAAATGTTGTACATCGAAACCCCCACCAATCCCACGATGAGGATCGCCGATATTGCTGCGCTCGCTAAATTGGCCAGTCAACGAAACATCACTGTAGTGGTGGACAACACTTTCCTGAGCCCCTATCTTCAGCGGCCCATCGAGCTCGGTGCGCACATCGTAGTCCATTCCATGACCAAGTATCTCAACGGCCACAGCGACTCGACGGGCGGCGCGGTAGTTTTGACTCGCAAGGAAGACGCCGAGAAAATTTATTTTATCCAGCGCTCCGCGGGTGCCGGATTGGCGCCGATGGATTGTTTCCTGATTTCGCGCGGCATCAAGACTCTCGCGGTGCGCATGCTGCAGCACAATGCCAACGGCCTGGTAGTCGCGCGCCATCTCGACACACACCCGAAAGTTCAAAAGGTTCTATACCCTGGCCTCGCAAGCCACCCACAACATGAAATTGCGCGGCGTCAACAGAAAGGCCCCGGTGGCATGCTTTCCTTTGACCTGGGCTCACTGGAAGCGGCTCGACGCCTTTTGAATCACGTGAAACTCTGTGCGCTCGCGGAAAGCCTGGGCGGCGTGGAATCCCTGATATCCCTTCCCGCACTTATGACGCACGCATCCATGCCCCAAGAAGTGCGCGAACGCGTCGGGATCACTGAAGGACTGGTTCGCTTGTCCGTGGGCATCGAGGATGCCGACGACATCATCGCCGATTTGGATCAGGCGCTACACCACGTCTAAGTCAAAGGTAACCAACTATTTTCGAGTTCGCGATGGCTTCACACTCTCAATCAGCCATCCCAAATACTCATCCGAACCCGAAACTACCGGCAACACCAGGAATTCAGGTACATCATAACTGTGCATACTCCGCACTACCCGCTCTAATTCAGACAAGCGTCTCGTCGTCGATTTCATAATCAACAAATACTCCCGCGAACTTTCTACCTTGCCCTTCCAACGGTAAACTGACTCCACCGGGTTAAGTACCACATTGACGCAAGCCGCGAACCTTGCTTCGACGGCGGCGCTCGCGATTCGTCTCGCCTCCGGAAGCGTTCCGCAAGTAACCAGGACCACTCGAGATTGCCTCTCAGGCATCGGTTCCCTTCCAACCGCTTTAGCCAACTGTTGTCCGTTTGCTGTTATCAATTACCGGGCTAGAATACATCGCCATGAACACTTCTCCGAATCCTTCTCCCATCAAGTTTGGAACTTCCGGTTGGCGCGGCCTCATCGCCGACGATTTCACCTTTGCCAACGTGCGGCTTGCCGTGACCGCGATCGCGGATCACGTCAACAGTAAAACTAAAAATCCGACCCTTCTCGTGGGCTACGATCCGCGCTTTTATTCCGAAGAATTTTCGCAACTCGCGGTCGACATCCTCAATCAGCACGGCATCCGCACCCTGCTCTGCGATACATTTACTCCCACACCCGCCATTGCTTACGAAATCACCCGTCGCAAGCTGGACGGCGCCATCAATTTCACCGCCAGCCATAACCCAGCGCAATATCACGGCCTCAAGTTTTCTTCTGCTGACGCCGGGCCCGCGCTCCCGGAAGTCACCAAGGACATCGAAGCACGCGTCGCCAAGATGGTTGAAAAGGACGGACCCTTCCCAGTAAAACCGGCAACGACTTCTGGCGAGAAGCGCGCCGCAAACGAAATGGTCAATATTCGCGAGGCGTATCTGCAGCGGCTCGAACAACTCGTGCGCTTCGACGCATTACGCCAAGCCAAAACTCATTTTGTCTACGATGCCTTGCATGGATGTGGCGCAGGTTATCTCGATAATGTTTTGACTCGCAACGGAATCGCCGTCCAGGCCATGCGTCTCAATCGTGACACCCTGTTTGACGGAACCGGCCCCGACGTCTCTGAACCAAATTTGGCGCCCTTACGGAAAGCCGTATTGGATTCCGTCGCCATCGCCGGTCTGGCCACCGATGGTGATGCTGACCGTTTCGGTGTGATCGACCGCGACGGCACATGGATTCAGCCAAATCACATTTTGGCGTTGCTTTACGATTATCTGGTTGAGACGCGTCAATGGCTCATGCCCGCGGCGCGGAGCGTGGCTACCACGGAAATGATGGATGCGGTGGCAAAGTCCCACGGCCAAAAAATCTATCAGACCCCCGTTGGATTTAAATATATCGGCCAATTAATCCGCGAAGACAAAATTGCCATGGGCGGCGAAGAAAGCGCCGGACTCACCATTCGCGGACACGTGCCGGAAAAAGACGGCATCCTTGCCTGCCTCCTGGTTGCCGAAATGCTGGCGGCCCGTGGCACGTCCATAGAACAACAGGTGATAGCATTATTCAAAAAACTTGGCCGCGAATTCTGGCCGGTGCGCGAGAATTTTCATCTCACAGACGAACAAAAGGCGAATGCAGTAAGGCGGGTGGCCATTGACGCTTCGACACTACTCGGACGAAAAATTCTTTCCGTGGATCGTACTGATGGCGCAAAGTTTGTTTTCGAAGACGGTTCCTGGATGCTCGTACGGCTTTCCGGCACCGAACCGCTTCTGCGCTTATATGTTGAGGCTCCCAGTTTGGAAGCTTCAACGAAGCTGACCGGCGAAGCCAAAAATTGGCTTTTGCATGGGTCGTGAACAAGGAAAACGCTAAAGATGAAAGTGCAGGTTAGCGAAAAAGCGGGTGGCTTATTGCGACACGGCCCCGCCTTGCTTGTTTTGTTTGTGGCCATACTTTTTGTACATGATATTTTTGGCGCTCACGGCTACCTCTCCATGCGGCGCACTCAGGATGGCATCAAGAAAGTCAAAGGCGAAATTGCGCAATTGAATAAAGAAAATGCCGCGCTGGAACAGGCCGTGAAAGATTTAAAGACCGATCCGCGCGCTATCGAAAAAATAGCCCGTGAAGAACTCATTCTCGCCAAGCCGGGCGAAATCATCATAAAAATTCCACAATCGCAATTGCTGCCACAGGCATTCAATACACACCCGTAACGTCACCCTCACTCGAGAGTAATTAAATTACATCGCCTCGCTTAGGCTTTGCGTCGCTGTGGTCGGCAGATTAACTGCCGCGCGTTTTTTGGCGCGAGTGCGCCATATCGAGAGTCCCGTCATCGCCGCAAAAATCACCATCATGCCCGCCGTCGCCAATGGAATAGTGCTCCGCGACTTGGGCAAGATGGACAATCTGCCGTACACAAATTCAATGTGCACCCAATAGACCAGCAGCGATGTCTTGCCGAATTGTATGCAGGGACTGAACCCTTCCGTTACCCAACCCCAACGGCACCACACAAAAATCGCAAAAGTAAGCAGCAATAAAATACCGCACCGCATCAGAAAAAAATTTGGACTGCTGTGCCAGTAATCGTAGACGGCGTAGAACCTGACGTTCGAATAATCCCACCAAAGAGATAAAGCGCATGCTAGCGCGCCAATGGCCCCCACGATAGCCAGGGCCGACACTTCCTTGCGCCGCGCGAAATCCGAAAATAAAAACAAACCAAACGCCAACCCTACGAAAGCAAATCCGCACCACGGGAAAATTGAAAATATCCACGGCGTCGGCGAGCCAAAGTTGTGTACCCCGTCGATATAGGACTCCAGCATCCACGGAAGGAACCGGGGACGGTTTGTCGTCCACAATGGTGGCGTCGCGACCGCCACAACAGCGGCAATCAGCAGCGACAATCCGATCAGGTGGTTTCTCCTGCATCCAATCGCCTCACCGCTTTGCAGCGATACGCTTCCGTCGTCTCTGCTGGCCTCGCGCGAACCGCTCATATTCATCAGCCGCCAAAACAGCGCCATGAAAATAATGGACACGCCCAGAATGTTCAGCACATCCACTTTCAACAAATCCGTCCACGGCGATTTGGGATAACCAAGCACGAATTCTTGCACCCGCAGAAGAAATCCCAACCCGAGAATTTCCCCGCCGCGCAAAAGCGCAGTCTTAAAAATTTGTGATCGAGGTTTGTTCTTTTGCCGCAGACCTTCCGTGACCAACGCGAAGGAGACACCACAGAGGAACAAAAAGATGGGAGCCGCCAGCGTCGACAATTCCTGCGACCACCGAAAGAAGACCGTTTGTCGCGCTTCCGGATTCAGCCAGGAGTCATAACAATGCGCCTGAATCATCAGCACGCACGCTAGTCCGCGCATCCAATCGATATACGCTAATCTTTTAATTGGCACCGGCAGTTGATTCGTCGTACCCAAGAAGTCAGGAATACTCTAGCGCACAACTCCGCTCAGAGGACTGGAAGCGGAAGCGTAAAGCCTTTTCGGCATGCGGCCGGCCAGAAATGCCTTGCGTCCCGCGATGGTGGCGTCGCGCATCGCTTCCGCCATCAACACGGAGTCTTCTGCTTCCGCGATTGCGGTGTTCATAAGCAGACCGTCCGCACCTAGTTCCATCGCGAATGCCGCATCTGATGCCGTACCCACACCAGCATCGACAATCAATGGCACTTCTGTAATGCGTTCGCGCAAAATTCGCAAATTCGCTGGATTCTGAATCCCCAGTCCCGAGCCAATAGGCGCTGCCAGCGGCATCACCGCGGAAGCCCCCGCATCCACCAACTTACGCGCCACAATCAGATCGTCATTGGTGTATGGCAAGACCACAAATCCTTCTTTCACCAGCGCGCGCGTCGCCTCAATCAATTGCTCGGTATCTGGAAACAATGTTTGCTGGTCGCCAATCACTTCGAGCTTCACCCAATGAGACAATCCGACTTCGCGTCCCAAACGTGCGGTTCGAATTGCTTCTTCGGCCGAATAACACGCCGCGGTGTTCGGCAAAATAAACATTTTTTCGCGGTCGATATAATCAAGCAGCGACTCTTTCGATTTATCCGTGAGGTTCACGCGGCGCACCGCAACGGTAACCATGTCAGCGCCTGACGCCGCGTGCGCGCGCGCCATTTCCTGAAAACTGCGGTATTTCCCGGTGCCCACAATCAGCCGCGACTTAAATGCACGCCCCGCGATGACCAGTTGATCGGACATTTGTTCCCCAACTCTGATTTTAGTCTGGCCGGACACTAGCGGCAAATCGCGGGAGGCCCAAAAAACGTCAGCCAATCTAGCCCCTGTTAGTCAGGCGCTTTTAATTCTGAAACATGGGTCGCGGTTCAGCCGCATCGGCGTAAAGCTCGTCAATAATTTTCCGGTAGTGTTGCTCCACGATGCGTCGCTTAAGTTTCAACGTAAAAGTTAGGCTTCCATTGTCAAACGTGAAGTCCTCAGGCAGTAGCGCAAAACGCTTAATCGACTCGTACTGCGCCAAGTTCGCCGTAAGCCGTCGCACTTCCGACTCGATCAGCGCGCGAACCCACGCATTCGATGCCAGCTCCGCGTTGTTCGCAAATGTGATTCCCTCTTCAGCAGCCTTCGCCGATATCGTTACTGGATTCGGCACCAGCAGCGCCACCACAAATTTGCGCTCATCGCCAATAACCATGGCGTTCAGCAAGTAAGGACTACTCTTCAGCGTATTTTCAATCGGCTGAGGAGCCACAAACTTACCCGCCGCGGTCTTGATCAAATCTTTCTTGCGGTCGGTGATAAATAAATAACCGTCGGCGTCCAAGTAGCCAATATCACCGGTACGGAACCAGCCGTCGGCACTCAAAACTTCGCGGGTCGCTTCCGGATTCTTGTAGTACCCCTGCATCACACAGGGCCCCCGGGCCAGAATCTCGCCATCGTCGGCGATTCTAATTTCCACGTTTGCTATGGCTCTCCCAGAGCTACCGGCGCGGTTCTTCGGATAATTCGAGCTCAACACCGGAGCAGTCTCGGTCAATCCGTAGCCCTGATATATCGGTATTCCAATAGTCCAAAAAAATTCCGTTAGTTTTTTTGACAGCGGCGCCCCCCCGGACATCACCAGGGACAAGCGCCCTCCCGTTTGCGCACGAATCTTGGAGTACACCAGCGCGTTTGCCAGCGACCATTGCAGCCTCACAGCCAATGGTGCTCGCTCTTCGCCGCATCGCCACCTGGCCGACCGGCTCGCCATCTTCATCGACCAATCAAACAGTTTGCGTTTAATCCCGGTGGCGGTGCTTCCCTGCTCCACTATCCGTGTATAAATCTTTTCGAATACGCGCGGCACCGCCGCCATCGTGGTAGGACGAAGCTCCAACATTGCTCGCGCAACAAGCTCAACGGCTTCCACGTAAGCCACAGTAATTCCGTGAAATAAAAACGAGTAGTCGATCATTCGGCCGTAGACATGCGCCAACGGCAAAAACGACAGCGCCAGATCGTTCACCGCGTCATAGTGAACCTGGAGGTGGCTGTCCGTGATATTCGAGCAGAAATTCGTGTGCGTCAACATCACACCTTTAGGCTCCCCGGTAGTTCCTGAGGTATAAATCAACGACGAAAGTTGCCCGGGTTGCACCTGTGAGGCTTGTAACCGATAGGAAGCAATCTCCGTCGCGCCGGAGCCAGCAATCAGAGTTTCATACCGAAGACATTCAGGCGCCGCTTCAGGACCAGCGTCCGCGGCCACAATGTGTTCTACAGTGAGCAGTTCCGCACGGCACGCTAGCAACTTCTCCAGTTGCTTCGCACCGGAAACAAAAACAATCCTGGACTCGGAATGATTCAAGATGTACGCCATCCGCTGCGGCGACTCATTGAAATAGATGGGTACGCTGACGCCACCAGCGCCCGTGATGGCAAAATCCGCGGTGTGCCACTCGGGCCGGTTCGCCGAAAAAATAGCTACGCGGTCTCCCATTTTCACGCCAAGTTCCACGAGCGCGCTGGAAAGTCCTGCTACACGCCGAAGAAATTCCGCCGAGGAGATCGCTTCCCAGCGGTCCCCACGGCGGAACATTTGGGCCCGCGGGTTCGGCAATTGATCGATGGCGTTCAAAAATCTGGAGGGAAGGGTGCCGTAATTCATCGCGATTTCGACTGTACTCCAGCTATTTACGTGGCGCAATTGCCGCGTCCGGCCGTGCTTCGATAAACAAAAGAGGGCATTTCGGGCTACAAGGCGCCTTCGTGCAAATGCTTTCTCCCTGCGATAGTATTGGCGTTGAGCGCCTATGACTCCGATTTCCTCCGACGCCTCCGTTCTCTCTGCGACGAATAAAGGCCCATTCAAAGCGCCCCGCGGAACCCAAATCACCTGCAAAGGCTGGCAGCAGGAAGCCGCCTTACGCATGCTGATGAATAATCTCGATCCGGAGGTCGCGGAAAAACCTGACGACCTGGTCGTCTATGGCGGCACCGGAAAAGCGGCGCGAAACTGGGAATGTTTTCATGCCATCGTTCGCTCGCTCAAGGAACTTGCCGCGGACGAAACGCTGCTGGTGCAGTCAGGAAAACCCGTGGCCGTCTTTCGCACCCACGATTACGCGCCTCGCGTGTTGCTCTGCAATTCCAATCTCGTCGGCCATTGGAACAATTGGGAGCGCTTCAACGAATTAGATCGCGTCGGCCTGATGATGTACGGCCAGATGACCGCGGGCAGCTGGATTTACATTGGCACGCAGGGAATTTTGCAAGGCACCTACGAGACGTTCGCCTCCGTAGCCAAAAAACATTTCGCTGGAGACTTGGCCGGCAAGCTAGTCGTAACCGGCGGTATGGGCGGCATGGGTGGCGCTCAGCCACTCGCAGCCACCATGAATGGCGCGGCTTTTTTGGGCATTGACGTGGATCCCGAGCGCATCAAGCGTCGCGTCAAGACTGGCTACTGCGATGTAATGGTCACCAGCCTGGATGAAGCCCTCCGCATATTAAAAAATGCTGTGCGCAAACGTGAGGCTGTTTCGGTTGGCCTGGTTGGCAATTGCGCCGATCTAATCCCCGAGTTGGCTCGTCGTGGCGTCGTGCCAGATGTGCTCACTGATCAAACCAGCGCGCATGACCCCCTTAATGGCTACGTGCCAAACGGCGTGAGCCTCGATGCCGCGATCGGGCTGCGCAAGAAAAATCCCGATGAATACAAAAAGCGCTCCATGGCCGCCATGGCCGACCATGTCAAAGGAATGCTCGATCTGCAAAACCTCGGCGCAATTACATTCGACTACGGAAATAATATCCGCACCTTCGCCTATGAGCAGGGCCTCAAAAACGCTTACGATTTCCCCGGCTTTGTGCCCGCGTATATTCGTCCCTTGTTTTGCGAAGGGAAAGGCCCCTTCCGATGGGCAGCGCTCTCGGGTGAACCCTCCGACATCGCGCGCACCGATCAACTGGTTCTTGAGATGTTCCCGCATGACGAGCATCTGGGCCGCTGGATAAAGCTCGCGCAAAAACGCGTACGGTTTCAGGGTTTGCCGGCGCGCATTTGCTGGCTCGGATACGGTGAGCGTGACAAATTTGGGTTGGCGCTAAACGATCTTGTCGCTCGCGGCGAGCTCAAAGCTCCCATCGTGATCGGCCGCGATCACCTCGACTGTGGTTCAGTCGCCTCTCCCTATCGCGAAACGGAGTCTATGCTCGACGGCTCAGACGCCGTCGCGGATTGGCCGCTACTAAATGCGTTGCTCAACACCGCCAGCGGCGCTTCGTGGGTGTCGATTCACAACGGCGGCGGCGTGGGCATTGGCTATTCTCAACATTCCGGCCAGGTCACCGTAGCCGACGGCACCAAAGAAATGGCTCAGCGTATCGAACGTGTGCTCACCAATGATCCCGGCATCGGCGTTGCCCGGCACATTGACGCCGGGTATCCGGAAGCCAAGGCCTTCGCGAAAGATACCGACCTCAAAATCCCCATGCAGTAATCGACTGCTCTGTCACAGATTTCCGCCCTGCGGCATAATATCGAAGCCTTGAGCATCCCCACCCTCATCAGCGGAGCTTCTCAAATATTAACTTTACGTGGACGCGGCCCCCGCCGCGGGGATGGCCTTGCGAATGTAGCAATCGTAAAAAATGCTGCAGTGCTTATCGCAGACAGCCTCATCGCCGCGGTCGGTCCCCGCGCTCAAGTCGAGGCTCATCCGTTGGCGCGCGGCGCGCAACAAATCGACGCGGCAGGCCAGGTGGTGTTGCCGGGCTTCGTCGATTCCCACACCCATTTAATTCATGCGGCAAGTCGCGCGGACGAATACGAACTCAGAATTACCGGGGCAAGTTACGAAGAAATCGCTAAGCGCGGGGGCGGCATACTAAATTCCGTCGTCAAACTTCGTGGCGCGTCGTCAGACGCCTTGAAGCAACGCGCACATTTAGCTTTGAAGCAGTTTGCAGCCTACGGCACGACCACAGTTGAAGCTAAAAGCGGATACGGCCTCGATCTGGTCAGCGAGCTCAAAATATTAAAATTGCACAAGGAATTGTCTGCCGAGCAACCCCTGGATATCGTTTCTACTTTTCTTGGTGCTCACGTAATCCCTGGCGAATTTCGCACCCGTCCGTCCGGCGCGAAAGATTACATTTCACTGCTGATTGACAAACTCATTCCAGATATCGCCTCGCAAAAGTTAGCCGAATTCTGCGATGTTTTCTGCGAACGCGGCGCATTTAGCGTCGCGCAATCAAAACAAATTCTCGAAGCTGGCAAGCGCTACGGCCTGAGGCCACGAGTTCACGCTGAACAACTTTCACACACTGGCGGGACACAACTTGCTGTAAGGCTTGGCGCGGCAAGCTGCGACCATCTGGAGAAAATAAATCGCGCGGATATTCGCGCTCTTGCGAAATCCAAAACCACAGCCACGTTGCTCCCAGGCTGTGATTTTCATCTGGGACTGAAACAATATGCTCCCGCACGCGAACTGATCGACGCCAGAGCCATCGTCGCCCTTGCCACGGACTATAATCCCGGCACGAGCCCAACCGTAAGCATGCCGATGATTCTCTCCCTGGCATGCAATCAGTTGCGCATGACCCCTGCCGAAGCGATCACGGCGGCAACCATCAATTCCGCCTATTCTCTCGGCCGCGACAAACAGATCGGCTCTCTCGAAGTTGGTAAGGTCGCCGATATTGCCATCTTCGATGTGGATGACTACCGTGAAATTCCCTATTATTTTGGAATGAATACCTGTCACACCACCATCAAACGGGGCCAAATCATTTATTCCAGATCGTCGCGTAGTACAACCTGAGGTCGTCGCCATCGTACAATTCAAATATGACCCGATTGATTGAGTGCGTTCCAAACTTTTCCGAAGGGCGCGATCCCGCAAAAGTCGACGCCATTGTGGCCGCCATGAGCAGCGTACCGGGCGTCTACGTCCTCGACCGCGAAATGGATGCTGACCACAACCGCTGCGTCGTAACGCTCGCCGGCGAACCCGACGCTGTCGCGGAAGCTGCACTACTCGGAGTAGGCAAGGCCGCTGAAGTCATCGATCTTACGGTCCACCAAGGTGCTCACCCTAGAGTTGGCGCGACCGATGTTGTTCCTTTCATCCCCATCGAAGGCGTTACGCTTGATGATTGTGTCGCGCTCGCACGTCGCGTCGGCAACGAAATATGGAAACGTCATCGCATCCCGGTATTTTTTTACGAAGCCGCTGCCACACGACCCGACCGTGTAAATCTTGAAAACGTGCGACGCGGCCAATTCGAAGGATTACGCGAAGACTTGAAGCGCAACCTCGACCGCCAACCCGACATTGGCGAACCAAAACTGCATCCCACCGCGGGCACGACAGTCGTCGGCGCGCGCAAATTCCTGATTGCCTACAACGTGAACCTCAACACTTCAGATATCGGCGTCGCCAATAAAATCGCCAAAGCCATCCGCTTCTCTTCCGGCGGTTTGCGCCACGTAAAATCCATGGGGGTGGCGTTGAAAGCGCGCAATCTCGCGCAGGTTTCCATCAACCTTACCGATTTCGAATCCACGCCCATGCATCGCGTCTATGAAATGGTCAAGCGTGAGGCCGAGCGTTACGGCGCGATTCCAGTGGGCAGCGAAATTGTAGGCCTGGTTCCCAAGAAAGCCCTGGAGATGGCCGCGGATTTTTTTCTGCAGCTGGAAGACTTCTCGCCATCCCAAGTTCTCGAAAATCGCTTGCAATCCGCTCTTTCCGGTGCGGCGCCTGAAACCCCCAGCGCCGCCAGCAAATTTGCTCACTTGGCGAAACCTTTCCTTGATGCCGTCGCGGCGCCGACAGCCACACCAGGCGGCGGTAGCGTGTCCGCATTCGCTGGCGCTCTCGCAGGTGCGCTAGGGCAGATGGTCGCGGGATTATCGCGCAAGAAAAAGTCCCAAGCCGCGTTCGTCGTCCAACTATCAGAAATGCTCGACCGCCTGCGCAAAACGACTGACGACCTCACGAGTGCGATCGATCGCGACGCAGAAGCTTTCGACCAGGTCATGGCAGCTTTCAAACTGCCCCAGGGTGAAGCGAACCAAAACGCGGCACGAGACAAAGCTATTCAAGCCGCAACGCGCGGTGCTGCCGAAGCTCCGCTACAGGTGGCCGATGTGACAGTTGCGCTTTTCGAACAACTTGTGCAACTGGAAGCTATCGCTGCCGCATCCATGCGTTCAGACTTACAAGTAGCCCGTCTCATGGCGGCAGCCGGCGCGCGCGGCTCTTTGGCTAACGTGGAAATCAACCTGGATAGCCTGCATGACGTCGCTTATGTATCAAAAGTCAGGAATAAGGTCGCCTCATTGCGCGAGCGCCTGGAAAAGAATCCTGTCGTCTAAAGAAATACGCAGCTGGCGTCGAGTTTGAAAGGAACACAAAATGAACCCGCGGATGAATTCGGATAAAACGGCAAATACTGGTGCTGTCACAAGAATCCCCCGCCTTTTCACCGTCATCATAGTAGTCGCGCTGTATTTTGCCATGCCCAAACCTGCTAGTGCGGGACGCCTGGCCGCCGACACCATTGCTTTATTTCCAAAAGAAATTGGCGAATTTGCCTACGCAGACCTGAAAAAAGCACGGACACTCAGTTGGTTCCCGCAATTACAGGAACAACTCTTGCCTGACCGCTTTAAACAGTTCGAACGTTTCCTGGCTTCCGCAGGCATCGATCCAAATTCACAAGTCGAAGAGCTGGCTTGGGGCCTCGTTCCCGAAGGCGTAACCGCGAAAACGGGCGCCACCGGCTCTGATGCCGTGCCCACGGGAGAGCAGATTGTCGGCGTGGCTCTCGGCAATTTTAATCCCGGCAGCGCCGAATCCTATTTTAAGCAGCAAAAATTGCCGACCTTCAAAGTCCGCGGTTACACGTTGTACGCTTTCGGCAGTGGCGCTGGCCCCGACGATTTGTTCTTTTTATTTATTGATTCTAGTACGGCGGCATTTGGCCATCGCAAGTTGCTTGAGAAAATGGTCGAGGTGCGATTCGGCGGTGAAGAAGGCCTGCTTCGCAATGACCAGTTCTATCCGCTCATCGCCGATGCCAACGGCACCGGCACGGTGTGGGCCGTTCTCAATCCCGCTTATACGCGACTAGCCATGCAACAGCTGGCTCCAGAAATTCAACAATTTCCCGAAGCCGCCAAGCTCGTCACCCGCATGCGCAATATGATCATCAGCGTGGACGCTAGCGGCGCGCTGGACGGAAAGTTCCAAGCCATTTGTGGTTCCACGGAAGACGCCAACACTCTCGGGCAATTACTTCAGGCTGGATTTTTGTACAAGCATTATCAGGCACAGCAGGACAATCCCGAGATGGCTCAGCTTCTGGATTCGGTGCGAGTCACTCCGGCGGGTGACCGCGTGGTTTTGCGCATGACCTTAACCGACGATCAAGTTACTTCGCTAATCCGCAAAAACACTTTCGCATTCAAAATGTAAGTCTTCAAACGCCACGAAGCCTTGCCCGAATGTCTTAACCGGCGGAAGCCTCTTCGCCCACATATTTTGTCAAACGCGTAATCGCCATTTCCGCTTGAGTCTCGTATTGCACCCGATCTACCCCGGTAATCATTCCCTGCTCTTCGGAATCTTTGCTCGAACCGTCCGTGGCGCGCCTTTTCATTACTACTTCAATGCGGTCAGGTGTTCTGGTTAGTGTCACCGCCAGACGCTGTGTTGAGCCCTTGATGCGCTCAATTTCCCGGTTGCACACCGCAACGATCGCGGACTGCAATCCTGAAACCGCGCTGTTCGCCAACCCTGCTGCATCAGCGAAATAGCGTCCCGCCCCGCCGGCAGCGGCGCACAATCGCACATCGGCGTCCAGTTGCATGGCAATCTTTTGCGTTTCAGCGGGCACGGTTATCAGCTAAAGACACATCACAGGCGTCCCGGCAATCCGGGCAATAGTACAGCCCATCCATGCAGAGTCGCACGTCAAGCTGGCCTTGGCAAATCGTGCAGTACTTTTCGCACACGCAATGCTCTTCGGTTTTATCACACTGGACACACACAACCTGTGCGGGCATGGGACCCTCCGGGAAAAACTGTACCTGAGGACCAACTGCGCGGCAAGGCACCTGCTTCGCCCAATGCGCGAACTAAATAGCTGTACCATCGGACTTTCGCTCAGCTTTTTGACCCACCGGAGAGCGCATGCTAGTATCAATTTCCGCTGAATTTTGTGGAGTCTACCGTCGATCCGTCCGTCATAACCGAGCTTCGTAAAACGCCTCTAAATGCCATGCATCGCCGTTTGGGCGCAAAAATGGTGAATTTCGGCGGCTGGGATATGCCTGTCGAATACCCCGCCACCGGCGGATTGGTCGCGGAGCATAAAGCCGTTCGCGGCAGCGTTGGCATTTTTGACGTTAGCCACATGGGCGACATTCGCATCTCCACAGCACGCTCCCACGGCGGCGCCTTGGCCGCCGTGCAACACATCACCATGAATGACGCCTCCAAGCTCGCGATCGGCCAAGCGCAATATTCGGCCATGCTTTATCCATCGGGCACCTTCGTGGATGACGTCATCGTCCACCGGCTCGGAGATGACGACTTTCTTCTGGTAATTAACGCCGGAACTCGCGAAAAAGACATCAGTTGGGTGCGTGAGAATACCGCGGCCCACGATTGCAAAGTCGAAGAGTTGAGTGACGCTTACGCCCAACTTGCCATCCAGGGACCACGCGCCATCGATGCGCTGCAAAAGCTAACCGACGTAGATCTGCGTCCGATTAAAAATTACTGGTTCACGCACGGCACCGTTTGCGGATTGAAAAATATATTGATCGCTCGCACTGGCTACACCGGCGAGGATGGCTTTGAAATTTATGTGCCCTCTGATGTGGCCACCAGCGAAGACGTTTGGGCCAAAGTCATGGAAGCTGGCCGGGAATTTGGAATCATTCCGTGCGGACTAGGGGCCCGCAATACCTTACGTCTGGAAGCAAAAATGGCGCTGTATGGCCACGAGATCAGCGAGAACATCAACGTGTGGGAAGCGGGTCTTGACCGCTACTGCAAAATGGAAAAAGGAAATTTCATTGGCCGCTCCGAGCTTCAACGCGCCAAAAACGCGGGCATGACTCGCACTCTGGTCGGCCTCGAGATGATCGAACGAGGCATCGCTCGCGACGAATATCGTTGTGTGAATGAAGATGCCGAACCAGTCGGAATTATCACTAGCGGCTCCCCTTCTCCGACGCTATGCAAAAATATTGCTTTGGCTTATTTACCGCCTTCCATGTCAGCGCTTGGAACTGTCGTTTACGTAGAAATTCGTAATCAGAAGGCCAAGGCCCAGGTTGTGCCCACGCCTTTTTACAAGCGGGCAAAAAAATCAACAACCCAACAATTCGCAAGCACCGTTTAGTGACGGAAAGGAACCCATGAATTATCCCCCGTCGTATCGTTACACCACACAACACGAATGGATCGATGTCAAAGACGGCGTCGGCACCATCGGAATCACCGATTACGCTCAGCACGAATTGGGCGACGTCGTGTTCGTTGAACTTCCTAAACCAGGTGCCAAAGTTCAAGCCGGAAAATCGTTTGGGAACGTGGAATCCGTGAAAGCCGTGAGCGAAATCTATGCTCCCGTCTCCGGCGAAGTAGTGGAAGCCAACGCCGACCTCGAGGCCACTCCGGAGAAGCTCAACTCAGACCCGCACAAGTCTGCGTGGCTGGTGCGCATAAAGCTTGCTGACCAATCAGAGCTTGCCAAACTGATGGATGCGAAAGCCTACGAAGCCTTCATCTCCGAAAAAAATAAGGAAGCTTCCGCCTGATGCGCTATCTTCCCAAAAGCCCCGCCGAGCGCAAGCAAATGCTTGCCGTAGTCGGCGGCAAATCCATCGACGAGTTGTTTTCCAGCGTTCCGGAACAATACCGGTTAAAGAAAGCTTTGAATTTGCCGGGGCCGCTTTCCGAAGCGGAGATCATTCAGTACTTCAAGGCCCGCGCCTCTGAAAATTCTCTGGGCTACACCAGTTTCCTTGGAGCCGGCGTCTACAATCACCTCCGCTCCGTAATCACCGACACCATTATTCAGCGCGGCGAATTTCTAACTTCCTACACGCCCTATCAAGCGGAAATCACCCAAGGCACTCTGCAATCCATCTTTGAATTCCAGACGCTGATGTGTCAACTAACCGGCCAGGAAGTCGCCAACGCCTCCATGTACGACGGCTCCACCGCCGCGACCGAAGCAGTATTGATGGCGGAGAGATTGACTTCCCGGCGCCGCGTCCTGGTTGCGCGCTCCGTGCATCCCGAATATCGCGCGGTCTTGAAGACCTACGCTAAAAACTCTGGCCTGATCGTAGAAGAAGTCGGCATCGGTCCCGACGGCACCGTAGATACCAAAGCTTTGCAATCCAGCTTGAAAGAAGATGTCGCCTCAATCCTGGTGCAATCGCCCAATTTTTTGGGTGTCATCGAACCTATCGCGGACCTTGCCAACATTGCCCACAAAGTTGGAGCGTTACTTGTCGCCACCGTAACGGAAGCCGTTTCGCTGGGTCTCGTAAATCCGCCGGCTGAGGCGGACATCGTCGCGATGGAAGGGCAAAGCTTCGGACTGGCGCCCAGTTACGGTGGCCCATACGTGGGCGTGATCGCCTCGCGAGAAAAATTCGTAAGACAAATGCCTGGCCGTCTCGTAGGGCAAACCACCGATTCGAATGGCCGCCGTGGTTTTGTCTTAACCCTCGCCACTCGTGAACAACACATCCGTCGCGAGAAAGCCACATCCAACATTTGCACTAATCAGGCACTCTGCGCCCTTGCCGCCACCGTGCATCTTTGTTTGCTGGGCAAGGAAGGCCTCCGCGAAATGGCCCACCAGAACTTGTCCAAAGCTCGCTTTGCCCTCACGGAACTCGAGAAAATTCCCGGAGTCCGCCGCGCCTTTGACAGTCCGTTTTTTAACGAATTCACAGTCGAACTGCCGCGATCAGTGAAGCTCGTCAACGCGCAACTTCTGCGCGAAAAAATAATCGGTCCTTTTGTACTCGGCACTGCATATCCCGAATTGACCAAGCACGCGTTGGTCTGCGTTACGGAAACTATCACCCGCGTCGAAATTGAAAAATTTGCGAGCGCCTTGCGTTCCGCACTGGAACAGCCCGTATAACGGCGGTCTAACAAATAATTTCACCTACGCGATAGGAACAAAACTTGAGCGAGCATTTCAAAAAAGCATCTCAACACGTTAGTCAGAACGAGCGCCTCATCTTTGAGACCTCCTCGCCCGGAAAGCGCGCCTTTGATTTGCCCCCGCTGGACGTCCCAGCCGCCGACGCCGCGAAACTACTGGGCCGTCATCATCGCCACGAGGGCGTCTCGGATTTTCCAGAAGTGAGCGAAATTGAAGTTCTACGTCACTTCACCCGTCTTTCCACTTGGAATTACGCCATCGACTTGGGCATGTATCCCCTCGGCTCCTGCACCATGAAATATAATCCGCGCGTAAACGAATTCGTCGCGCGCCTTGATGGCATCGCCACCGAGCATCCCTATCAGCCCCAGGAGCTTTCGCAAGGCTGCCTGAAAATCATCAAGCTGCTCGAAGATTGTCTCCTCGAGATAACCGGCATGGACTCCATCACCTTGCAACCCGCGGCCGGAGCGCAAGGAGAACTCACCGGTCTGCTCTTAATCCGCGCCTATCTGCAGAAACAGGGCAATCCGCGAAAAAGAGTTTTGATCCCCGATTCCGCGCACGGCACAAATCCAGCTACCGCCGTGATCGCTGGCTATCAAGTCGAAAATATAAAGTCCGAATCCCACGGTCAGATCGACGTCGACAAACTTCGCGACCTGGTCACCGAAGATGTTGCTGCACTGATGATCACCAATCCTTCCACGCTGGGCATCTTCGAGCCGCGCATCGCGGAAATCGCCGACATTCTTCACCGCAAGGGCGCCCTGCTCTACATGGACGGAGCGAATATGAACGCCCTTACTGGCATTACCCGGCCCGGGGACATGGGCGTTGATGTAATGCACCTCAATTTGCACAAAACGTTTTCTACCCCGCACGGTGGTGGCGGCCCCGGCGCCGGTCCGGTAGCCATGAAAAAAATTCTGGAACCCTTTCGACCGACTCCAGTGCTTATTGAAAAGGACGGCGGACGGCTGTTACTCGACGCCAACCGCCCTGATTCCATTGGCCGCGTAAAAGCTTTCGCAGGAAATTTTGGTGTGCTCGTCCGCGCGCTCGCTTACATACTTGCCTATGGTCCGGGAATTCGGCAGGCCACCGAGGACGCCGTCCTCAACGCCACGTACATCCGCAAAAATCTGGAAGGCTTTTTCGAATTGCCGTATTCCCTCCCATCTATGCATGAAGTGGTCTTCAGCGATGCACGTCAAAAACAGAATGGCGTAAATACCATGGACATCGCGAAGCGCCTGATCGATTACGGCTTCCATCCCTACACCACGGCATTTCCGCTGATTGTGGCGGGCGCCATGATGATCGAGCCCACCGAATCCGAATCCAAGGAAGAGTGTGACCTGTTCATCGATGCGATGAAGTCCATCGCCCATGAAGCGGCAACCAATCCTCAACTGGTGAAAACAGCGCCTCACACGACACGAGTCGGCCGTTTGGATGAAGTCGGCGCAGCGCGCAAACCGATCCTGCGGTGGAAACAAGCCCCCGCACGATCGGAAGCCGCCGACTAAACTTGGATTGCACCCAGCCACTTAATCTTTAAAAGAAAAAGCCCGCGGCAAACATCGTCGCGGGCGAAATAAGTCTTCAATTAATTAATGCTATCGAGCCATCCGGGGCATTCCTTCAGGTCCAAACGCCACCGGAGGAGCTTCCACGGATTTGCCATTGCGTACCGGCACTTGCCGCGCAGCAACCGCAGGTTCCGCCCTTCTCGCAGGCATCGCCAGGTTTTCCCCTTCGCGCACAAACGTCAAGCCATTCTTTTCGTTGTTTTGATCAATGCAAACCAGATCGCCCAGTTGCACCTGATCGGTAGCCAGCAAATTTGCCAGAGGATAAACAACGTGGCGTTCAATAGAGCGCTTCAAGTGACGAGCGCCATAGCGCTGATCAGTTCCCTCTTGCAATAAGAATTCGCGGCCGGCCCCGGTAACGCGGAACAAAAACTGCCCTTTGGCGGTCTGCAATACTCGCTTCTGTACCTGCTCAAGCTCAATCTCAAGCACCTGTTCGAGTTGTTCCTTCTTCAGCGGGTGGAACACCACTACTTTGTCGAGCCGGTTCATGAATTCCGGCGAAAACTTGCGTCTCGCGGCTTCTACCGCGGTTCGTTCGATTTTGTCGTTTAAACCTGCGGCCGGCTTATCGCCCGGTTGCACAAATCCCATTCCGCCATTCATCAAATCGGTAATTTCTCCGCCGCCCAGGTTCGAGGTCAGGAAAATCACTGTTTGCGAAAGATCTACGCGGCGGTTGTCCCCCAGCGTCAGTGTTGCCTTATCCAAAATCCCCAGCAGCAACTGCCACAGCGCGTCAGACGCTTTCTCAATTTCGTCGAACAACAGGAAAGACAACTTCAGCTTCTCTGTATGGCTGACTGCCAACGCTTCCTGGGTGATCAGCGGATGGGTCTCCCGATGCCCCAGGTAGCCTGGGGGGGAACCAATCAATTTTGCAATTTCGTGAGAATGCTGAAATTCTGCGCAGTCCACTTTAATGATCGCCCGCGGATCCCCGAACAATATCTCCGCTGCGGCTTCCACGATGCGCGTCTTGCCCGAGCCCGTCGGACCAAGAAACAGCAGGTTGCCGACCGGACGCCCAGGCGAGTTCAAGCCCGCGCAAAACACCTGGTACATATCGACCAGGGATTGCACTCCTTCGGTCTGCCCAACAATCTTGGAACGCAATGAACTTTCAAAGTCGCGAGTGTCCGTGCTGCGAATGGACGGATCAAGTTGATGTCGAACTGCAGCTCTCATTTTCCCCAGTCCTTCTTCGCCTCGGCCACGGGTGTGGAAGACGATCGAAGTCTCAATGCCTAGCTTCTTTGAGATACAGCATGAGGAATGCCAACCGGTTCGAGGACTGTTGAAAGGGCAATATCTTGCACTTTCAATGACTTACGTTGGCTGAAATTATGGGAACTGTCTCATGGATTGAGACAATGTTTCATCTGAGAGCAAATTGAGAGCGATGAAACATATTTGTGTCAGTCGCACGCGACAAATTTCGGCACTTTACTCCCGCTGTGGCTTGACTATACGCAGTCGCGGCACTATGGCTTGCGGAGTTACCGTTCCGTTTTTTTGCGGCCTTGCGGTGCAGCCGCCGGAGTCGCCGCGGGTAAAGCCGCGCGCGATTTCTTCGCTTCGAGCACCACTTCCGCGGGAGCATCCACGGATCGGCCGTCACGGACTTCATCCGCTGCGGCGCTGCGTGCTAACTGCGGAGTCGCGGTATTCACTAGCGCCCCTTCGCCTTCCCGCACGAAGGTCAGCAAGTTGTGCTCGCCATCCCAATCGATGCGCACCAAATCACCCAGCTGAACCTGCTCGGTAGCCAGCAAGTTCGCCAGCGGGTAAACAACGTGGCGCTCGATGGCACGCTTCAAATGACGCGCTCCATAACGCTGGTCGGTGCCTTCCTTTAGTAGGAAGTCTCGCCCTGCGTTGGTCACACGGAATAAGAATTGGCCCTTGGCAGTTTCCAGCACCCGCCTCTGCACGTTGCCGAGCTCGATTTGCAAAACTTCTTCAAGCTGTTCCCGCTGTAAGGGATGAAATACCACAACCTTGTCCAGCCGATTCATGAACTCGGGTGAGAATTTGCGCCGAGCCGCTTCCATTGCGGTGCGCTCGACCTTTTTATCCAAACCGACGATCGGTTTGTCCTGGGGCTGCACGAAACCCAAGCCCCCATGCATCATTTCAGTGATTTCACCGCCGCCCAGATTGGAGGTCAGGAAAATTACCGTTTGCGACAAATCCACCTTGCGGTTGTCACCTAACGTCAAAGTGGCTTTGTCCAGCATGCCCAGCAGCAGTTGCCACAACGAATCAGAAGCCTTTTCAATCTCGTCAAATAAAAGGAACGAAAGCTTCAGTTTCTCTGTGTGGCTTTTAGCCAGCTCTTCCTGAGTGATTAACGGATGTGTCTCGCGGTGCCCCAAATAGCCCGGAGGCGACCCAATCAACTTGGCGATTTCGTGAGAATGCTGGAATTCGGCGCAGTCCACCTTGATCATCGCGCGAGCATCGCCGAACAGAATTTCAGCGGCGGCTTCCACGATGCGCGTCTTGCCTGAACCCGTGGGACCCAGCAACAGCAGATTGCCCACCGGCCGGCCTGGAGAGTTCAATCCGGCGCAGAAAACCTGGTATAGCTCAACCAGCGCCTGAACGCCCTCTTCCTGACCAACGATTCTCGAGCGCAGCGACGTTTCGAAATCCAACGTCCCCGTGCTTCGTTTACTCGGATCGAGCGGAAGTAGACTTGTGCCTGTACTCATGACCGCCTCCCTGCACCACGCAACCGCAGTGGCGCATTACTGAATCGCACGCCGCTCCGGTCAAACTGATCTAACTTGACCTCAAGCGTCGACTGCAGCAGTCGTAACTGTAGGAGCAATTCCCGGGCCACTACAGGCGATTCAGAAATTCGCAACAGCGGAGGAAACAAATCCGCCAAATCCAGATTCAGCGTTCGCAGATTGGATACTAGGTTTTGTATTACCGGGGAGTCGGGATTAACGAGGTCCAACTGACTATTCAAATGTTCGCGCAGCGAACGCCAGTTTAGATCGATGAAGGGATGCTTCTTCGACACTTCGCGCACTACCTGATCCGTGATCCTCGCGCGGTTTCCTAAGCGCGCGAGATGCAACTGCCGCACTTTTCCGCCGTGGCGCACATTGTGCACCAGATAAAAGGTATTTCCTTTGCGGCGAATAAAAGCCATGACCTTACCTCACACGCCCCATTTGCCTGTAGTGTATTTGACTTCCACTACAGGGTCAATCACTTGGTGTCCAATTCGTAAACCAAATACATTCATACAATTTATTTGACTTTAAGTTAGATGCTTTTATTCCTAATTGCATATGTAATTTTTTCGTTTCGTTTCATCAGCTTTTCCGCAACACCTCTGTTCGCGAATGCTTTTTTTGTGTACTTCTCTTTCACTTTGTTAAACCCCATTTGCAGACTTTTGTCTTGCTCTACCTCATAGCGCGACTTAGCATAATCGCGTCTTTTTTGGAGAGTGTAAATGTCCTGGGACAAGGTCTACCGGCTGGTGCAACAAATTCCTCGCGGCAGGGTTCTAACCTATGGAGCCTTGGCTAAAGCCCTGCGTCTACCTGGTGGAGCTCGCACCGCCGGACGCGCCATGGCCAGTACTCCGTCCGGAAAAGGCATCCCGTGGCATCGCGTGGTTGGAGAGCGTGGTAAAATCCTCATTCGCGGACCCTATGCCATGCTGCAGAAAAAACTCCTCGAAAGTGAAGGCGTGAAATTAATCGAATCTCGCGTAGATCTCAAATTGCATGCCTGGAAACCTCCGGCCACAATCGGCGCGACGGGAAAGCACACCACGGCAAAATCGCGCAAAACTCAGCCACGCCGCCGTCCCCGGCCCTAGGCCATTGAATTAACTGGCGCAAGTGCATCACTATATCCTCGCAATCTCTCCCTTGTCGCTCGTAATCGGGCGTGTTCGGCACCTGTGCTATAACTCTTTGCGATGAATAATTCGATTTTGCAGGTTGAGAACCTGGTGAAACGCTACGGTGACGTTGAAGCCGTGCGCGGCGTCAGTTTCAACGTTGAGGAAGGTGAAGTTTTTGGTTTGTTAGGGCCCAACGGCGCAGGGAAAACTTCCACTGTGGAGATCATGGAGGGCTTGCGCACTCTGGATTCCGGCCGAGTGTCCGTTTGCGGCCTGGATCCCCAGAAAAATGGGCAAGAACTCAAACACCAGATCGGCGCGGCTCTCCAATCGACTTCTCTGCCCGACAAACTGCGGGTCATCGAGGCCCTCCGGCTTTTTGCCAGCTTCTACCGCCGCCATCGAAATCCTGAAGAGCTCCTCAAGCGCTTCGGGCTCGAAGAAAAGCGCAATACCTTTTACAGCCAGCTCTCCGGAGGCCAAAAACAGCGCCTCGCTCTGGCCATGGCGCTGATCAACGATCCCAAAGTGCTCTTCTTCGATGAGCCCACCGCCGGCCTCGACCCTCAGGTGCGGCGCGAAATTTATGACATCATCGAAGAGCTTCGCCGCGAGAAAAAAACCATCGTAATGACCACTCATTACATCGAAGAAGCCGAGCGCCTTTGCGATCGCGTCGCCATAGTTGACCACGGCACCGTGATAGCCCTCGGTACACCACGCGAACTAAAAGAGCGTTCCGGCGACAAGACCCGTCTGGAAGTTCGCTTAGCTCGCCCCGAACCCGCGGAAGCTCTAAGAAAACTGGAAGGTGTCTCGGACTGCCGCATCCTGGGCGAGAGCTACGTTTTGCAATGCCAACGCCCGCCCCAGGCCATTGTTTCTCTCGTGAAACATCTCGAATCCCAGGGCAACGAATTGATCTCTCTCGAAATCGCCACTCCGTCCCTCGAAGACGTATTCATCGAACTCACTGGCAGGAGGTTACGCGATTGAGTAATTTTGCCGCTCTCACCCGCATGCGAATTCAGCTGACTATTCGCAACAAAATGTTTTTGTTCTTCAGCGTGTTCATGCCCTTCGGTTTCTTTTTTCTATACGCGGGAGTTTTCGCCAAGGGCGTTCCTGAGGGCGTGCGCTACCTTCTCGGTCCTGTCGTTGCCCTCACGGTCATGGGTAGTTTCTGGGGCCTGAGCGCTGCGCTCGTCACATTTCGGGAACAGGGCATTTTGCGGCGCTTCCATGTCACCCCCGTCACGCCCAGCGACATGCTGGCTTCCAGCGTCGTTGCCAATTACTTTTTGACCCTGCCCACTGTTCTTTTACAGCTTCTTTTCGCCCGCGTATTTTTCCACGTGCACAATTTCGGCGACATACTGGCCTTTTTTATTCTCGTCACCGTCGGCACTGTTTCCTTCGCCTCACTTGGCCTGGTGGTGGCCAGCGTCACCAACACCATGCAGGAAACGCAGATCATCAATCAGCTGCTCTGGTTCCCGCTGATTTTTCTCTCCGGTGCGACCATACCGCTTCCGTCCCTTCCTGCCGTTGTACAGCGTGTCGGAGTGTTCCTTCCCGCGACTTACTTGGTCAACGGTCTGCAACGAGCCATTGTCTTCTCTATATCCATTACACATTTGCTGCTCGGCGTTGTCATCCTCTGCTTCTGGGCCGCCACCACCTTTTTTGTGTCCGCCCAACTTTTCCGTTGGGAGGCCGAATCAAAAATTCCCCGCCGAGCAAAGTTATGGGCAGCCGCCACCGCCATCCCCTTCTTATTACTGGGCGTGTACGAAAATCGTACTGGCCGCCTCGTCGCGGAATCACAAGCCACCATGCACGCGGTCGAAAATTCAGGCCGTCGTGGTGAGTCCACGAAATAAATCCGGCATATTCACCCCAGATTCAACCCTTGTTCAGCATGCAATCGCCAACTCTGTAATGCAGAAAAGTAAGCGCCATATTGGTTCTTGCTCCTCGCCCGATCCCCGATACTCTGGATTGACGCTCCACTCGCCGTACCGTATTCTGCTTTTCTAGCGCGATTTTGCGAGTCTAAGAGGTGTAGTGATGCCGGTTCAGAAGACAGAAAAAATTTGGCACAACGGAAAATGGATAAATTGGGACGACGCTAAATTACACGTCCTCTCCCACGTCGTAAGTTACGGCTCCGCCGTTTTCGAAGGCATTCGTTGCTACGAAACCAAGCAGGGTCCCGCCATTTTTCGTCTTCGCGAACACATGGATCGGCTCATGAACTCCGCGAAAATCTATCGAATGGACTTGGCTTATTCCGCTGAAGAATTTGGCAACGCCGCCACCGAGTTAGTCCGCCTCAATAAACTGAATTCCTGTTACGTGAAACCGATTGTGCTGCGCGGTTACGGCGAAGTTGGCGTCAATCCTCTTAACTCCCCCATCGAAGTCTATATGGCCTGCTGGACCTGGGGCGCCTACCTTGGTCCCGAAGCTCTGACCAAGGGTGTTGACGTCGGAGTTAGCTCCTGGACCCGCATCGCGCCCAACACCCTCCCCGCGATGTCCAAGGCGGCCGCCAACTATATGAATTCGCAGTTGATTCGCATGGAAGCGACCTTCAACGGATACGCCGAAGGCATCGCTCTCGATTCTGGCGGCCATGTCAGCGAAGGCTCGGGAATGAACGTGTTCCTGGTTCACGATGGCACCCTTTACACCCCGCCTCTCGCGACCAGTATTCTTCCCGGAATCACTCGCGACACCGTCGTCAAAATCGCTGAAGATCTTGGCATCCCCGTAAAGGAATCGGTCATCCCCCGCGAAATGCTTTACATTGTCGACGAAGTTTTCTTCGTTGGCACCGCCGTGGAAATTACTCCCATCCGCTCGGTCGATCACATCACCGTCGGCAAAGGTGTTGCCGGCCCGATCACGCGCAAACTACAGGATGAATTTTTCGCTCTGACCAGTGGCAACAAACCCGACCGCCACAATTGGCTGACTCCCGTGAACGCTCCAGTCGCCGCCACATCCCGCTGACCCGGCCAAAAATCTTAAGGCGAAAAATGCGCGATGTGCCTTTTTTTGTATGAGAGATTGTGCGCGCCGACCTACTTTCTTATTTCATGACGCGCGTTTCATATTGATTCGCCAATCCCAAAGTCAGGAAACATGTCTCCACGCTTCTTGTAGTCGCATCGCCGGCTTCAAGTTAAAATCTCTTCCGTACCTCGTTGCGTGTATCTTCCGCCGGAGGATTTGGCATGTACACCAGCACGCAAAAACTCGCCGCCGAATTCCTGGGCACCTTTGCCCTGGTCTTCTTCGGAGCAGGCGCCATCTGCGCAGATCAATTCCTGCACGGCGCCGGCGGCCTTGGACTTCTCGGTGTCGCACTCGCGAATGGGCTAGCGCTCGCCATTATGATCTCCGCTCTCGGTCACATTTCCGGCGGTCACTTTAATCCCGCCGTAACCATTGGCTACTGGGTCACCAGACGCCAGAACACGATCGACGTTATTCTTTACTGGATTGCCCAGTTAGCGGGCGCAATTGCAGCGGCGTTTCTGCTACGTACCATCATTCCAGACGACACCTGGCGAGCCGTGGCGCTCGGCACTCCTCAATTCGCTCGCGATTTTCCACGCTGGGCCGGGATGGCCCTCGAAGCCACTGCAACCTTTTTCCTGGTGCTCACCGTCTTCGCCACCACCCTTGATGATCGCGGAACGTTCCGTTCCATCGCTGGCTTTGGTGCCGGCCTCATGTACGCCCTCGGGATAATTGTCGTCGGCCCATTTACAGGCGGAGCTCTCAATCCCGCGCGCGCCTTTGGCCCTGCCCTCGCCGCCACCCATTGGGCTAACCACGGTGTTTTCTGGGTCGGCCCTTTGACGGGAGGATTTGCCGCCGCCTTGCTCTACGATTTCCTGTACCTCAAGCGAGCTGAGCTTTAACCATTCATGTTCTGCTGGACGGATCTCAGGTAACTAGCTCGTAACCTCTCCCGGTTGTTTTCTTGCTGCTCCCTCACTCGGATGTTAACGTCCGTTATTAGCTCGATCTTGTGGGGATAAGCTCTATGGCTCTCAGTATCGACGACCTCTTACGTCGCGCAGTGGACACCAAGGCCTCCGACTTGCACCTGAAAGTCGGCAATCACCCCTATCTCCGCATCGAAGGCGTGTTGGCCCCGCTCTCTGATGTTCCTCGCGTGACGCCGGAAGAAATGCTGTCCATGGCGTTCAGCATGATGACCAATCGTCAGAAGCAAAAGTTCAAGGAAACCGCCGAGCTTGATATGGCTTATGGTGTATCGGGGCTAGGCCGCTTCCGCGTCAACGTTTTTCAGCAACGCGGCAACGTCGGCATGGTTTTGCGCGTGATTCCCACTAAAATTCGCACCTCTGAAGAATTAAATCTCCCTGCCGTAATTAGCCGCATCTGCGAGGAGCAACGCGGTCTCGTGTTGGTAACAGGAACCACCGGTTCTGGTAAATCCACCACCCTCGCAGCCATGATCGATCGCATCAACGCCGATCGCGCCGACCACCTCATCACCATCGAAGACCCCATCGAGTTCCTGCACCGCGACAAGAAAAGCTTTATTAACCAGCGCGAAGTCGAAGTCGACACTGCAAATTTCTCTACCGCTCTCCGCGCCGCCTTGCGTCAGGACCCCGACGTAATTCTCGTCGGCGAAATGCGCGACCTGGAAACCATATCGACTGCCTTGCTCGCCGCCGAAACCGGCCACTTGGTGCTGTCCACTTTGCATACCCTCGATGCCACCGAAACCATTCAGCGCATCATCGCCGTCTTCCCTCCCCCGGAACAAAAACAAATTCGCCTGCAATTGGCAGCCACGTTAAAAGCCGTCGTCTCCCAGCGCCTGGTGCGTCGGGCCGACGACAAAGGCCGCGTCCCCGCCGTGGAAGTAATGATCGCCACCAACTACATTCGTGATTGCATTATCAATGCCGACAAAACGCGTTTGATCCGCGACGCCATCGCCGCCGGCACCAGCCAATACGGCATGCAAACCTTCGATCAATCGCTCTTTGATCTCTACACCAAGAACCTCATCACCCTTGACGAAGCTTTGCTCCGCGCTTCCAACGCCGACGAATTCAAACTTCGCATTCAAGGCGTGCGCTCCGCCTCCGATTCCGCGCGAGAGGAAATGGAACGCCAAATGGTCGATTTCGAACGCTACGCCCGCAAGTAAGCGCCTTAGCAAATCTGTATAAAGGCCTGACTGGCCTGCCAATTCCGGCCAATCTACCTCGGCCGAATTCTCAGAGTCCTCCCGAGCTCTGCCTGTAGTTCGCAGCATCGTGTAAGTAGGGAGCCAATGTGGCTGCCCCCTTTTACAACTTTTTACAACGGTTTGCTAAGCCTTGACACATCCCCGGCAGCGGGTTCTTTATAGTGCAGTTGTTGCAACGCTCTGAACCTACAGGCGAGGTTTGAATGTTTAAGAAGTGGCGATTGACGGACCGGACCCGGACTCTGCTGACGCTGGAGCTAGCCATTGTGCTTCCAGCCGCAGCGCTAATGGGCTTCAGTATCTGGAACCTGAAGCATCTCCAACACTCCGGGGGGTTCGAAGCGGCTATCCAGCGCGAACTTTCTCACGTGCTGAAAATAGCGGAAAAGAAAACTTTGCACCGGGCAATCGAGTTGACAACTCCAGTCCGCACGGCTTTTCCTAACCCCGATGAAGACCATGCCGCCATCAAAGCCAAGCTGGACCACTTGCTCTCCGCTCATCCTGAATTTGGGTACGCCTTACTCTATGACAAAAAGAACAACCTACTTCTGAGCCGGATGCAGCCAGCCCGCGAACAAGACCAGCAATTCTGTGCAATTGCGCAACAGGACATCAACGCCGCTGCTTCCTGGATTCCCATCGAAGCTGCCCAGATGACGTCGCACCTTCGAGCGATGCTCGACAAAGAGGAAGAACCGGTGAACTTCTATGGAGGCTGGGCCCTCCGGGATAATCAACCTGTTTACTGGAGCATTGCCTATTTCGTCCCACCGGGTGTTCCGAAAGATCGTACGGTCTTGGGTGTGGTTTCTTTTGACCCGGATTACGTGCGTAACACCTTCTTGCCGGCCATGATGAAAGATGTGCTGTCCAGCAAGAACACCGTCCCAGAAATCGAGGCTAATCCCCCGGTCATGATGATCCATTACATGAAGGACTCGACCCCGTGGGTGACTTCCGGAATTTGGGACGGAGCGAGTCCAGAGGCGGAACGCACGTTTCAATCGGTTTTTCCTGAGCTAACTCTCGCGATCAAGTACCAGGGATTAACCGTAGCGGATATTGGGGCAAGATTTCTTCGATACAACTACATCGTTCTCGCCGCGCTGTCTCTGTTCATGGTCGCAGGAATCTTTCTCACCTATCGCAACGTTTCCAAAGAAATGAACCTCGCGCGGCAGAAATCTGATTTTGTCGCGAACGTATCACACGAATTACGCACCCCGTTGGCTCTCATTCGCCTTTATGCCGAGACTCTGGAGTTAGGACGCCTCTCGGCAAAGGAAAAGTATCAGGAATATTTCCGCATCATCCGCGAGGAGAGCGAACGCCTGACCGCGCTCATCAACAATATTCTGGACTTCTCCAGAATCGATGCCGGGCGAAAAGAGTACGAATTCCAGGAGACCAATCTGGGCGAACTCGTACACTCCACTCTGGATTCTTATCGCTTCCAAATCCAACAAAACGGTTTCGGCTTCGAAGAGAATATTTCCCCCGACATCCCGCCGGTGAACGTCGACCGCGAAGCGATCGCACGATCGCTTCTTAACCTGGTGAACAATGCGCTGAAATACTCGAAAGATCAGAAGCACATTGCCGTGAAGTTGTACCGCTCGAACGGCTCCGTCAAGCTGGAAGTCCAGGATCGCGGTATCGGCATCGCCGCCAACGAGCAGGAGAAAATCTTCGAGAAGTTTTACCGCTGTGGCGACCCCTTGGTGCACGACGTCAAGGGCTCCGGGCTGGGTCTCTCGTTGGTCCGCCACATTGTGCGCGCCCACGGAGGAGATGTGCTGGTCGAAAGCGTCCCCGACAAGGGCAGTAAATTTACCATTGCGTTGCCGCTTGTTTCAGCAGCACAAAACCGCAGCCCTGAAAGTGCAGTCGCATGAGAACCACAAATGCAAATGTCCCCACCAAGCCAAAGGGGGAGGGTATGTCAGCAGCGAAAATTCTAATCGTCGAGGACGAGCCGAACATGGTGGCCGGCTTGCGCGACAACTTTGAGTTCGAAGGCTTTGAGGTGCTCACAGCGCCTGATGGCGTTCAAGGGCTCGAGAAAGCCTTGAAGGAATCGCCAGATTTGGTGGTCCTGGACGTGATGATGCCTCGCATGAGCGGCCTCGATGTATGCAAACAACTGAAGGCCAAGCGTCCCTCGATTCCCATAATCATGCTCACCGCTCGTGGACAGGAAGTGGACAAGGTCGTCGGTCTCGAACTGGGCGCCGATGATTACGTCACCAAGCCTTTCTCTATCCGCGAATTACTCGCCCGAGTGAAAGCCGTTTTGCGGCGCTCCCAAACTTTGCCAAAAGAGCAAGACCGCTACACCTTCGGCGACGTGGAAGTAAATTTGCGCAGTTATCGCGTGTTGCGCAATGGTCAATCGGTGGAGTTTTCTAGTAAGGAATTTGAGCTTTTGAAGCATTTTCTCTGTCACAGCGGAGAGACGCTAAGCCGCGATCGTCTCCTCGACGAAGTTTGGGGATACGAAAACTTCCCAACGACTCGTACGGTCGATGCTCATATCGTTCGACTCCGCCAAAAACTTGAACCAGTTCCTGACCAGCCGCGCTTTTTTCTCACCATTCATGGAGTCGGCTACAGGTTCGTAGGATGAACATGACCGCGAAAACGCCAGAAACGCGCAAGGCCACAGCCAAGCGGACTAAGAACAGTTCGGCGCTTGAAACCGGACAGACAACCACAGGTCGCCGGCGTAAGAATTCAGAAATGGCGGCCACTGCCGAAAACATTCACGCGCTCAAGCAACAACTCGACGCTGTGCGTCGTGAGCACGCCATCCTCCAACAGGCGATTTACGAGGCCGCGCAAATCCAGAGAAAACTCTGCTCCCCTCGTGAACTGGTATGGGGCGACTTTGAAATCGCCGGCGAAATCTTTCCAGTGCGTCATCTTTCCGGAGATTTTTTCAAAGTGATGCAACTTGATGATGTGCTGGGAGTCGCTCTGGGTGACATCGCCGGAAAGGGGCTATCCGCCGGAATTTGGCAAGCCCATCTCATCGACCTAATTCAGCGTTCTGCGCGCACTTATCTTCATCCGGCAGATGTTATCGCCGGCGTTAATCGCGAGCTATGCCTCGATCACGGTGAGCCGCCCATCACCGCATTATTCTTTGCCCGCCTCGACCCCAAAGGAAATGAATTGCAGTACTGCAATGCCGGGCTCCCCGCTCCGCTGATTATGAGGAGCGGCAAATCGGTGCATCGATTGGAGGAAGGTGGCCCGATGTTGGGCGCCCTCCAAGAAGCCACCTACAACTGCGGAACTGTCTATTTAAATCCTGGCGATATGTTGATCGCTTACTCTGATGGCCTGACCGAGTGTCGAAATCGCGATGATCAAGAGTTCGAGATCGAACGTTTGTCAGCCGCAGTGGAGTCCTACAATGGCGCCACTGCAAACCAGGTTCTCTTTTCCACTCTAGCGACGGTGCTCGACTTCGCTGCTCAGTGTCCGCCGGGCGATGACTTGACCCTTCTGGTTATCCGTCGCTGCGAGACTAAGCTCGCACTTTCCGAACGCAGCAATAAGCGCGACAAGAATTTTTCTGTACCTAGCCGGCTCAGTTCGGTTGCTGTAGGCCAGACGTGCTGATTCGGCGCTTCAAAAACTAAAGCAACTGACGACGGCCTCAAACATGTTTGACGCGCCAACGTTATTGGTGTGTTCAATTGAAGGGAAGGACTCGCGATGTCATCAATTTCGATCTCATTGCCCGAGCAAAGACAGATGTGCGGCGCAGTCATTCAGCCGGCAGCAGTGTCTTCAGAGCTATTGAGAGTGCTCTACGTCTCTCACTATCGCCACGTTTTGCAGATCTGCAGAAAGTTTTTTCGTCAGTTCGAAGATGCCGAGGATGCCGCTGCCGAAGTCTTCCTGAAGCTTTACCGGGTGTTGCACCAAAAAGATGAGATGGTGCCTTTCCGCCCATGGATTTCGCAGATAGCAGCCCATCACTGCATCGACAAGCTGAGAAGAAGGAAAAACGAGAAAAGCTCCTCATTGGAGGAAGTCGACGTTAACGGCCTCCTGGATCATTCCACCCCTTCCGCGCTATCCGAAGTTCTTCGTAACGAGGCCGAGGGTCGAATCAGACGAGCCCTGGCGAGCCTCCCGGAAAAACACAGAGTTGTGCTCGTACTGCGCTACTACAACCGCATGAGTTATTCCCAAGTCGCCGACGCATTGAACCTGCCGCTGTCTGCTGTCCGAGTCCGCATTTTCCGGGCCAAGCGCTCTTTGCGATGTAATCTGCGACGCTCAAATCGAGCAGACACCCTTGCGAGGGTCGACCCGGGACGAAAAAATAACACCCTAGCAATGAAGACTTCGAACAGATTTAATGCGGCCACCCCGGCAGAATTTGGAACGCTATATGCCGTGTCCGCATAACCGGATTTTGTATTGCAAGCCGAACGGCTAGCTTCGGTGCCCGTCCGCTTGCGTCCCACGCCGCCACCTTCTATGCTCCCGATATGTTTCGCGCCCCGCGCAAATTAGATTCCGAGCCGGAGTTATACGACACCGCGGTACGCGCCCTGATGCGTCGTGCTCATTCCGTCCACGAAATGAAGAGATCGCTGGAACGACGCACCGACGACAAAGCCCTGGTCAAGTCCGTACTCGACCGCCTGAAACGCCAAGGAATGATCGATGATGCGCGCTATGCGAAACAATTTACCCGCCAGCGCGCCGAAATCCGCAAGCAGGGCAAGTTTCGCATCGCCAGAGAGTTGCGCGCCCGTGGTATCCCGGACCGTCATATTGGTTCAGCTCTCGAAGAGTCCGCCAAAGAGACCGACGAGCGCGCTGTGGTGCGTCATCGCATAGAGAAAAAACTCAAATTATTTCGCGGCGAAATTGACGACCGCAAAATCGCATCCCTATTTCGCAGCCTGCTCCGTGCTGGTTTCGCTTCTGACGTAGTTCGCAACGAATTGCGAGCTGTTACCCGCGAAGATGTCCCCGCAATTGAAAATGCCGTCGACGAAGAATCGGCCTAAATAGCGCCGAAAGCCGCGGTTCCCCGGGCTCTCTTGGTACCTCTTCCCTCCTCTGCGATAATGTACTAACGATTACTAAGAAACCTGAGGCTCACGTGACCGGCAACGAAATCCGCGCCACATTCTTAAAATTCTTCGAAAAAAACGGCCATCGCGTCGTGCCCAGCAGCTCGCTCGTACCCCACGGGGATCCCACGCTGCTCTTCACCAACGCCGGAATGAATCAGTTCAAAGACGTTTTTCTCGGCCTGGAGCAA